>Ga0100381_1002392_pt1 | contig 16875 bp, 13 predicted proteins | sample CryGeymeta201505_FD_80416 | JGI IMG/M metagenome (GOLD analysis project Ga0100381, IMG submission 80416) | Groundwater microbial communities from Crystal Geyser aquifers in Utah, USA - Crystal Geyser metaG 2015-05 | ecosystem: Environmental > Aquatic > Deep subsurface > Groundwater | place: USA...
GTTTGGGAATCATGGACGGAAAATTCAGACCGAGATGTTTATATGCAAATGTTCGATGCAAACGGCAATAAAGTAGGGCTCGAAAGCAAAGTAAATAAAAACACAGTATATAGTCAGTCGCGTCCTGATGTGGCATTTTTGGAAAACGGAAATTTTGTTGTCAGTTGGGAATCTTGGAAACAAATAGCAACAGCATCTCGCGGATATGATATTTTCGCTTCTATCTATGACAGCAACAGAAATCTGCTGGTTGAAGAATTGCAGGTAAATACATACACGAATGATTATCAATGGTACAGTAATATTGAGCCGCTTGAGGATGGTAAGTTTATTATTGCTTGGTGCTCGTGGGAACAAGACGGCTACGATGGTGGAATATATTTGCAAAAATTTGATGCGATTGGGAACAAACTTGGTGAGGAAAAAATTGCAAACTCTTCATTTGTAAATTATCAGTGGCTGCCGAAAATCCATAAACTTTCAAATGGAAATATTGCAGTGGTTTGGTCGAGCTGGAAGCAGGATGGCGATCGCGAAGGAGTTTATTGTCAAATTCTTGATTCGGATCTGAACAAAATCAGTTTTGAAACTATTGCAAATGAATACACCAATAGTTATCAATGGGAGCCGGATTTTATAGTAACTGATTCGGATGAATTATTTGTTGTCTGGTCAAGCTGGGGACAATTTGGAAAGGAAAACGATTACGATATTATCGGAAGATTAATCTCGCCGGTAAAATCTCAGGTAGTGATAAATTCAAAAACACTTGATCATAAAACCGGAAACAGCACCGGAAGAATTTTTGTTCATGTAGTTGATTCAAATGCTGTTACGGGAGATTTGTATGAAGTTACTTTTACAAAACCGACTGCAAATGAAACATATGCCAATATTTATAACAAAACAAAATCAATAAATGCAGTTTCAGATTTTTCCTTAAATGGTGGTGAAGGTGTTTTTTATATTTCTCCAGTTTTCGACGGACTTGCAGTTCAATTCAATCCGACATTTGAATTTAAACTGGACATTGAAAATTCTTATTTTATAAACAACTCAAATTCTAATTTTCAATTTACGATTGGAACGGGGGCAGGTGCAAAAGTATTGGCTCCAGTTGATGTGGTTGTAATCTGGGGAAGTACAGATACATTATCAGACGGAACATTTTCAAATCCTTCAGATATGGCTTACAATTCTTCGGGACAAAAAGTTGTAAAATGTCCTTTCACTGTTTGGAATATTACAGACAACGAAAAAATGGATTTGGTTGTTCTCGAAAGCAGTTCAACAGCGAATAAGAACTGGGATATTAAAGAAGAAGTTGGAATACTTACACCTAAAAAATACACTTCACAATTTCCCAGATATCATGCGAGCTTTAAAGCAATAGTGGCAGGCGTAAAAAAATATCCAACAGCTATTGATTCTCTTTTCATTTTAACAAAAAGATCAATTACCGAAAAGGACACATTTACATTTGTCGCCTCGAAAAGTTATTTTACTACCGAAACAAAGTATTCAAAAAACTTGCCCGATAATTTCCAACTTTCACAAAATTATCCGAATCCATTCAATCCATCAACAACAATAAGTTATTCCATTCCAGCTGCCGTTATTCAGAAGTCTAACTATGCCATATCAGTGTCGCTGAAAGTTTATGATATTCTTGGTCGTGAAGTTGCAACTTTGGTAAACGAGAGCCAACCGCCAGGCTTGTATAATATCAGATTCACGACGAATAACCTGCCTTCCGGTAGGCAAGGTTTAAGTTCCGGAGTATATTTCTACACGTTGAAATTGGGACAATTTTCTGTAACAAAGAAAATGGTTTTGATGAAATAAAACAAATATCAGTCTTCGATTTTTATCGGGGGCTGATAAAAAAAATAAATGCATGTAAGCAGTTACGATTCTTTTCGAACCAAATAGGATTATGAAAGCAAAATGCATTTCAAGTAAAATAATTTTGACAAATTAAAAATGCAAAATATTTTATATTCACATTTAGATTGTTCAAATAATTAATTAAGTTAATACAGATAAAATTTATCAAATTGGGTACGAGAATGAAAAATTTACTTTTTATCATTTTTTTGATCTTCACCGCTTGTTCATCTGATGTAGTTATTAAACCGGCAAAATTTGCTTTTCCTGTTGAATCCGTTTTAAAAACCAATCTACAAGGTACATTAGAAGAACAGAGATATTCCTTTTCAATAAACTTGAAAGAGATTTACCAACTTGAATTTTCGGATTCATCTGCTGCAGCCGGAAAGGAAATAAGGCTTATACGAGATGAGGCAGGATATTATTATTTGACTGCGAAGGATTTCAACAATGTTTATGTTCTCTTTCCTGCTGAAAGCGGCTTCATGCTAACGAAAAAAATTATCATCCCGGAAGCAAATCCCACCAAGGTTGCATTCAACCAAAAATCTCCATACATCGAACTGATTACAGAAAAGAATAAGTTTTTAATAAATCATTTAGGACTTGCAGAGAGGGCAAAATGAAAAAGAAACTATTTTTAATAGCAGCATTGATATTCTTTTCAAATTTAATTTTTGCTCAATCGGATTATGAGAAAGTACAAAACTTTAAAAATCAAACAAAAAAGATTGAACAAGAAATTAAAATTGCAGCCTCCTTGTCGGGTTTGAATAGTTTATTAAAATCTGTTGATCAGCTAAGGAATGAATTTACACCGGAAAAAGATTTGCTTGATAAAAGTTTGTATCCGGATAATTTTAATTCTTCTTTAGAAAAACTAACAGTTGCAATTGAATTGCGTAAAGGTGATTTTCAGACAATACGGGATTTAAGTATTCAGGTTACATATCTTAAAGATCAGGTTGATGAATTGAATACGGCAAATGCTGACTTGATTGCACAAATAAAAACCCTGAAAAGTCAGGCATCAAAAGATGCAAAGACAATTAAGTCACTCCAAAATTTAACAAAGCAATTAAAATCGAGTCTGCGTCAACGCGATGAACTTGTGAAAACAGTAGTTGATAGCTTGCTTGCGGATTTCATAAAGCAGCCGATTGAAACCGATGGAGAAATTCAGATAAAGTCATATAAAAAATCCGAACAGAGCAATTTGATTTACAACCTGCAAAGAACAGTTCTTGATAATATTCAGTTTGTGAAAGTAACAGAAATGACTCCGGAAGATATGGCTGAAATAAAAGAGCAGCAAAATGATTTTTCTAAAATGTGGAGAAAAATTGGTCCAAAACTCATAAGCATCTATTCCAATAAAAATGAGCGGACAGCCGAGATAAATTATATCGAGGACTTAAATGCTGAATGGAGAAATGAAATTGATTCACAAATTTGGAAATCGGTCAATAAGGTTTTCAGAGAAAAGAACATTACGGTATTGCCATTTAACGACGGACAGGAATTTGCTGATAGAATAAAAGAATTTATTAATGATGAAATAACAAAGGTTGACAGCCGAAGTGATAAGGAAAAAGCCGATATATACTTTATGTTTTCAGACAGCATTTGGTCGGGAAGTATTAAACCAACGTGGCTTCCAATATTGCTTGACAATAAGCTTATTACTGAAGCACAAAAGGATACTATTGATAATAATATTGATCAATGGGGACAAAAAATCAATAAGTTCGTAATTCCTTTGTGGATTTATTTTGTTGCCGGTATTGCATTAATTGGAATAATCAGTTTGGTTTTCTTCAGAAAGAAAAAAAACATTTCTGTAGTTGACAAAAAAGAAGAAAAAACGGAAGCTTAATATTCTTTCTTTTTAATTATCTGCGGAAGAGTATTTTCAAATCTTCCGCAGTTTTCTAACGATGATTTAAATCAACTCCTCAAACATTTTCGAATATTCCACCAAATAATTTGATAATTTTGAATCAACAATTAGAAGGTATTATTATTATGAAACCGACAAAATTATTTTTATATGGTTTAATATCAATTTCTTTGTTTTTTATTGGCTGCGACAAATCAACTGAGCCGGAAGAAAAACCCGAAGTGGAATTTGAGAAATCTGTTTCTGAAATGAATTTAACTGCCTTATCAATGTTAAACTCTAAAATGTATATGGGTTTACTTCAAATGCCGGCAGGGTTAGTTGCTTTGCCTGATGTTATTTTTCCTAAAATAGCCCCGAATTCATTAGCTAAAAAAGGCATCAATAAAAATTATTCTTCCGCTGACTCATCATTTTTGAATTTATTTGCAAGACTTGAAGCATTATATGGAACCCACACGTTTGACGGTACTCAGTGGAATCATACAGATTCACCGGCAAATGAAGTGATTATTCAATATCCCTTTGTTGATGTCAGCAATAACTCCAATCATCAAATGTATGTGAGATTATTTGGCGTAATAAAATCGGAATCCTTGCTGCAAATCAGTATGGAAGCAAAAGTTGATAATATTCTGAAGTTTTATCTTGATTACGCAAAAATAAACGGAATAAATTTGTTGTCCACAAATCCAAATCCAACAATAATTAACGTAAAAGGAAAACTGATTGATGAAAACAACAAAAACAATTTATTTGATTTTACCGTTAACAATGAAGCGGTTTCAATAGCATTAACTCCTTCGGGAATGCAGACGTTAACAGTTACTTTCTCGGGAAGCGGTTTCTTGTCACCGCCTGACTCTTTGAGTCAAATCGGGCAGCAAGTGCAAAGCGTAACAATCGTTCAGGGGAAAATAAAGATTGAAATTACTGAATTAGATATACTTGACGGAGATGCAGGAGATATTTTTTATAACGGCAAAAAAATTGCAGATATTATGATGGTTAATAACGAGCCGTATATTTACTACTTAAATGGCAAGCAGGTTGCTATGAAAGACATAATGCCTTTGTTTGGTGATTTTACAAACGGCTAATATTTTTGACAAACAATTTTGGCAATAAAATATTTTTGAATATTATTAAAGAGAAGTCTAAAAAGATTTCTCTTTTTTTTAACTTTTTCAAATTGAGGAAAAAATGAAAGGAATTATTCTTGCAGGTGGCTCAGGAACCCGGCTTTATCCAATAACAAAAGTTTATAGCAAACAACTTGCTTTAATTTATGACAAACCACTTATTTATTATCCGCTATCACTTTTGATGCTTGGCGGAATTAAAGACGCATTAATTATTTCTAATGCGGAAACAATTCCTCTTTATAAAAAATTATTTGAAGACGGCTCACAGTTTGGAATGAATATTCAATACGCAATTCAACCTGCGCCTAATGGAATTGCCGAAGCCTTTATTCTTGGTGATAAATTTATTGGGAATGATTCTGTAACGCTTGTTCTTGGTGATAATATTTTTTATGGGAAGTTTAATTTTCTTTATGATGCATATATTAATCACCAAAAAGGAGGAACCGTTTTTGCATATAAAGTTACGGATCCAGAAAGATATGGCGTAGTGGAATTTGACAAAAACGGAAAAGCTATTTCACTTGAAGAAAAGCCAAAAATCCCAAAGTCAAAATATGCTGTGCCGGGTTTGTATATTTATGATAATAAAGTTGTTGATATATCGAAAAACTTAAAACCCTCTGACAGAGGCGAACTTGAAATCACAGATGTGAATAAAATTTATCTTGAAAAAGGCGAACTGAATGTTCAAATTATTGGACGAGGAGTTGCCTGGCTCGATACGGGAACTCCCGAAGCATTATTGAAAGCCTCACAGTTTTTTGGTGTAATAGAAGAACGGCAAGGACTGAAAGTGGCTTGCGTAGAAGAAATTGCATTTAAAAAAGGATTTATAAATTTAGATGGATTCACTAAACTGTTATCTAAAATTCCTAGTTCCTTATACAAAGATTATTTACTAAAAGTGATAGAAGATTAAAATCGTTTTTTGATTTATTTTTTAAGGAGAATTAACATGGCAATATTTGGAGCAAAAACAAGAAGTGATATTGATAGATTAATTGAAGAAAATGACGAATTAAAAAACTCACTTCAAAAAGCACTTAAAGCTCACCAGAGTCTTGAAGAACTTAATATAAAATTGATTGCTGCACGGAAAAGTCTTTCTGATTTATCCAAAGAAGAAGAAGAACTTCAGGATTTTATAAAAAAAGCAAATGAAGATAAAATAAACAAAGCAGCTTTCATTGCAGAGCTGGACAAAAAAATCTCTCAGCTTGAAGACGTAAAAGAGGCTATCGAAAAAACTATTAACAAACATAATCTTGACATTGAAGAATTAGATGAAATTAAGTTAAGACATAAAGAAGCAATTGAGACCCATTCAGATCAGCTAAACCAGAAACAGCAGGAACTTTCTGATTATGAAAGTAATATTGAGCAAAAAAAAGCAGAGCTTGAAAACATATCAAATCAGATTATTGAATTAAGAAGTGAATCCGAAAAAATAAAAAATGAAAATCTAAGTTTGCAAAATAGCACTGAAGAATTCTTTCAAAAGAAAAATGAATTAGAGTCGCATATTTCAAATATTGAATCTACCTTATCCGAAAAGCTTTTACAAATAGAAACCGCCAAAAATCAAATAGAGAGATTATCCACTGAAAAAGAAGAAGTTAAAAAGCAATTGGAAGATTTAGCAGAGATTGAAAAAGAAAAAAGATTATCAATAAAAAATTTAGACGAGAATATTTCTGTAACACAGGAAGTTAAATCCAATCTTGATGCTACACTTCAAGCCATTGTGAAACAGCTTGGCGAACAAGATATTTTGTTCAACGAACATCTGACAAAGCGGGATGAAATCAATAATACAATAACACAATTGAAGATGGATCTTGACAGAGCCAGTGCTGAATTAGAACAAAGAAATTCTATGCTTAACGATTCTAAAATGGAGCTGGAATTAATAGAAGAAAAGAAGAAAAATCTGAAGTTTGATAATGAAAAAATGGAGCAGCTTAAAACAGAACTTAGTGAGAAGCTTTTAAAGATTCGGGATGAAGAAACTTCTGTCTCAAATCAATTGAATGTTTTGCGAAGTAAAGTATCCGCATTGGAAGATAAAAAATTTGAGATTGAAGAAACTAATCTTTCGATGGAAAAAGGTTTTCTTGAAACCTTTGAAAAATTTGCTGAAGATATAAAAGACAATAAAAATCAACTCGGTTCAATTAAGCAAATGATACTAAATAAAAACAAAGAATTAAAAGAAAAAGACGATTTGGTTTTGGAAAAATCAACACAGATTTCCGAGTACTCGGGGATTGTTAAAGTGCTGAAAAAAGAAAAGGAAAATCTTGAGCAGCAAATTGACTCTTTAAACGAGAGAAAAGAGCAACTTTCAAATTCACTTTTGTTGATAAAAGAAAATTTCGGTTCGTTGAAAATTCAAAACGTTGAGCTCCGTTCGCAAAACGAAATCCTTCAAATAAAGAAGAACTCGATTGAAAAAGAACTAACCGAGTTGATTTCAAAAACAAGTATTGATCTTGAGGAATCGCAAAAAAGAAGTGACGGACTTACTTCTGAATTATTGGAAAAAGAAAAAATACTTTCGGAATTAAACCATCAGATAGAAGAAAAGAGAGATGAGCTAACTCTTTTTCAAGATGATATGCATAAAGCCGAATTGCAGCGGGAAGAGTACTCAACTAAAATATCTCAATTGATCGCGATTGAAAAAGGTTTTCAAGAGAAGATTGAAAATTATAAAGCAAAGATTGAAGAATTCGAAAACAAAATTGTGCAGGAAAATATAAACAAAGAAGAATCTCAATCTGACGGACATGCTGAGTAAATTGCAGCTTAAAGAAATTTCTTCCCTTTCTCAAAAGAAAAACAGAGAAGCACAAAACTCTTTTCTGATTGAAGGTCGCAAATTAATTTATGAAGGATTAAAAAGTGACTTCTCCTGCAAGTTGATAATTATCAATCATGATTATGCTGATTCCAATCCCGATGTGTTTACAATGGCGAAGGAAAAAAAGGTTAGGATTGAAGTTCTTAAGAATAGTGAATTCAAAAAAATCAGTGAAACCGTTTCGCCACAGGGCATTGCTGCCGTATTTGAAATTCCCAAAATAGGTTTTCTAAATATTTCAGGAGAGAGTATTGTTGTTGCGCTTGAAAACATTTCGGATCCGGGAAATCTCGGAACGATTATTCGAACTTGTGATTGGTTTGGAATAGAAAATATTTTATTAAGTGAAGATTGTGTGGACTTGTATAATCCCAAAGTGATTCGGTCAACTATGGGTTCTATTTTTCATGTTACAGCAATTGAGGATAAAAAATTTTATTCTACACTGACTGACTTAAAACAAAGCAACTTTAAAATTTTAACCGCACACATGAAAGGATTGAATGTTTTTGATTATAAACGCAAGGGCAAATTAGTCCTGAGTTTTTGCAATGAGGCAAACGGACCAACTCAAAAGCTTCAAAAATTAAACGACGAATTTTTAAATATTCCTGCGAAAGGAAAAGCTGAATCATTAAATGTTGCAAGCGCAGCTGCAATAATTATTTCTGCAATCTCAAATTCATAACATCAACTCAATTTGCTGATCCAATTTGTTTTAATTCTGCACAACTCAACCTCATCTCGTGAAATTGTGTTAATACAAGAAACCGGTTCTTTACCGTTTCCCATTTTTAACGCAACATTAATCGATTCGTTTAAATAAGCTTCTTGCAAATAGTTTACCACAATTTGTTTTAATTGCATACCGTCCTGAATGTGTGATGGAATGGTTTCAAGTCCGTATGAAACATAGTGTGAATTATTAAGATGATTATTATAATCCAAATCGCGGCGTAGAATTCTAAATGAATGTTCAGAATCTCTTTCCGCTGTGGGTTTAATTTCCTCAAGTTTTGTGAAATATTTTTTCCCGTCATCCGATAAACCATAGTCACGAAATACTTCTTCGGGAATATTTTTCGGTTTTCGGGTTGAAGCATCGAGAAAAACCCATAATGTATTGGCTGTAATTATCAATTTTGAACTGCTGTTATAAACTTCAAACTCTCTGTTTGCATAAAAATTATTGAAGGATTTGGGAGTTGTGATAATTGTTATTTCTTCACCAAGCTTAGGCAGCGATTCAATTTTAACGAACCAGCGGGTCAAAAACCATGCTACTTTGTTTTTATTATAAAATTCAAATCCTAATCCACTGGCATCACTATGGGTTATTGCTAAGTCTTCAAAAAAAACGAAGCAGGCTGGTTACAGACAGCTTGAAGTTATTATCTACGTTATAATAATTCACCGAATATTTTTTTTCAAACATAATGAAAACTCGATTTTTATTTAGCAGGATTAAACTCAGCCGAAAACAAAAATTCTATTTTCATGTTTTCGTCAGGTTTAATTTTCATGTTGATTATTTCATAAACAGCTTTGATTTTTTCCTTTCCGGATTGATCTTTCTTTTTAGGCCTAACTTCAAACAAAACTGTTTTATTGCCTTTAAATGTTATTTCCTCCGGCAGATCAACGCTTCGTGACGAACTGACCAGTTTCAGTTTATAATCTACTTCCGAATTGTTTTTTATTTGGATGAATTTTGTTTGTCTGCCTGTAAAGGAAAGTTCCTGTTTATCGAATGAAATGGAATTATCAAAAATCGGACGCAGATATTTTTCAATACCCATTAAATTGTTTTTCCAATAAACCACCGTACGATGATTGAGTAGGGCATCTTTAATCGATTCTTCGGATTTATCTTTCGCAAAAACAAGTGTTTTGGATCGCTGCTCGTGTTCAGCAAAATTAAAATAAAGATTTATCGGGTCGTGAATATCTGAATTGCTCATTATGGTCAGATCATACTTCAGCGCCCATTCAAAAGCTTCCGGATAATAGTCAACATCATTGACAACCTCAATGCCCTTAAGAATTCCGCGCTCGATTAAATCAATGTGTTCCGGATACATTTTAATTTTTCCTTCCTTTAATTGAGCTTTCCAACCCGGATGATTCCAAAAAATAAATGCATTTTGTTTTACTGCTTCAGCAACTGCATCCTGCCATTTATCAGTTTTTAATTTATCTGCGTCATTAATGAAAATAGCGTTCAAATGTCCTGGTGGCATACTGCGTGTAATTTCTGAACCTTTGATTACCGTAATATCTAATTCATCACCGTGTGATTTTGCAATTTCACTTGAACGATTATATCGCAAATTAATATCTTCTTTGTGAGGTGTATATTCAAGGTGGTCAGTAATTGAAATAGCATCTAAACCTTCGCGCCAAGCTTCCTCAGCTCGTACTGTAGGCCAAACATTGCCATCGGAAAATACCGTGTGAATATGAAAATCACATTTTAAAGTTTTATAACCAAGTATGTCAGGTATCTGAATTTCTGTTCGTGCACGTGTTTGAAGATAAATATTTGATACAAATACAAATAAAATTAGGACAATAAAATTTTTCATTTTTTTCTCATTCATGTTGGCAGAATTAATTTTCTCTATTTTGTTTAGTTCAGGATTATAATTGAGATGTACAGTGAGGACATCTGGTTGCTTTAATTGAAATTGTTGAGTTACAATAAGGACAAATTTTTATGGCTGGCACTGTTTCTTTTGATTCGTCTTTTTTTGCGGCAGCATTAAAAGCCTTGATTAACAAAAAAACTGCAAAGGCAACTATTAAGAAATTGATAATTGTATTTAAAAATAATCCATAGCTTAAGATCACAGCTCCTGCACTTTTTGCTGACGCAAGTGTTTCATAAGGACCGGGGACATTGCCGTTATTTAGCACAATAAACAAATTTGAAAAATCCACATTCCCAATCAGCAAACCTAAAGGCGGCATTAAAACATCATCAACTAATGTTTTAACGATTGCTCCAAAAGCAGCACCGATAATAATTCCAACAGCCATATCAAGTACATTTCCTCTCATAGCAAATTTTTTGAATTCTTTAATCATGGGTTGTCTCCATATTTTCGTTGAAAATTAAAATTCACTTTGCATTAAAATATATTTAATTTTATTATTAAAAAAAAAGATTATTTAACCGGGAATCAGAAAATGAAAGAAGCATTTAAAACTATTTTACTATCATGTTTGATAACATTTCAAATAACAGCACAGGGGAAAGGGCAAATGACAAATTACTTTTTGGAGAAATGGGACACTGAATATTCAATTCCTCCATTTGATATGATCACAATCGATCAATATTTACCGGCTCTTAAGGAAGGCATTAAACTTCATAATGAAGAAATTCGTAAAATTATCGAGAATAAAAATGAGCCCAATTTTACTAATACAATTGAAGCGGTAGAATTTAGCGGAGAGACTCTGTATCGTGTTGAACGTGTGTTTTTCTCAATGAATGAATCAATGACAAATGATGAAATGCAAAATCTTTCAAAACAGATTTCACCGATGCTTTCAAAGCATAATGACGATATTAATCTGAATGAAAAGTCATTTCAAAAAATCAAATCTGTTTATAACAAACAAGACAAATTGAATCTCACTAAAGAACAGTCAATACTGCTTGATAAATATTATAAAAAATTTGTGCGCGGCGGAGCCAATTTATCCGGTAAAGACAAAGAAGAATTCAGAAAAATAAATCAGGAACTTTCTCTCCTCACACTTCAGTTTGGTGAAAATTCTCTGAAAGAAACAAACCGATTTGAATTAGTAATCACCGATAAAAATGACATAGACGGTTTACCAAACAGTGTTATCAGTGCAGCTGCTGAAGAAGCCGAATCACGCGGCAAAAAGGGAAGTTGGGTTTTTACAATTCAAAAACCAAGCATGATTCCTTTTCTTCAATATTCAAGAAAAAGAAATTTGCGCGAATTGTTATATAAAGCATATATAAACAAAGGTGATAACAACAACGAATTTGGCAATAAAGAAATTATAAAAAAAATTACAGCTTTACGGTTAAGAAAGGCAAATTTGCTTGGTTATCCGACTCATGCGCATTTTGTTTTGGATAATCAAATGGCAAAAACCCCCGAGAATGTTTATGATTTGCTTAATAAACTTTGGATGCCGGCGCTTGAAGTTGCCAAACGTGAACGTGATGATATGCAGAAGATGATTTATTCAGAAGGTAATAATTTTAAACTCGAATCCTGGGATTGGTGGTATTATGCAGAGAAAGTAAAAAAAGAAAAATACGATCTCGATGAAGAGCAAATCCGACCTTATTTTAAACTGGAAAATGTTATTAGCGGAGTATTTGGACTTGCAACAAAACTTTTCGGAATTACATTTGAAGAAAGATTTGATATTCCAAAATATCATCCGGATGTAAAAACATTTGAAGTAAAAGACAGCGACGGAAGTCATATTGCAATTCTTTTCACAGACTATTTCCCGCGTAACAGCAAAAGAGCCGGTGCTTGGATGGACGCATTCACAAACCAGCACGTCAGAGACGGAAAATTTATTTATCCGGTTATCTACAATGTCGGCAACTTTTCAAAACCAACTGCGGAAAGCCCGTCTTTATTGAGTGTTGATGAGGTTAGTACTTTGTTTCACGAATTTGGTCACGCCCTGCACGGAATGTTATCAAAATGCAATTATGAAACAACTGGTGGCACAAATACTCCGCGTGATTTTGTTGAATTCCCTTCGCAGGTAATGGAAAACTGGTGTTTGCATCCTGATGTATTAACAAATTATGCATTTCATTATCAGACAAACGAGCCAATGCCTGTTGAATTAATTCAGAAGATTCAGAACTCAAAAAAATTCAATCAGGGATTTGAAAGTGTTGAGTATCTTGCTGCTTCTTTCCTCGATATGGAATGGCACACAATTACAAAGCCTGTTGAAATAAGTGCAGATAAATTTGAAAAGAATTCTTTGGAAAAAATCGGATTAATTCCGGAAATAATTTCAAGATACAGAAGCACATATTTCAATCATATTTTTTCGGGAGATTATTCTGCCGGATATTACAGCTATATCTGGTCTGAAGTTTTGGATGCAGATGCTTTTTCAGCCTTTGTAAACAGCGGCGATGTGTTCAATAAAGATTTGGCTAACAGATATAGGAAATATATTTTGTCTGCCGGAGCTACTGATGACGCAATGGAACTTTATAAAAAATTCCGTGGCTTTGAACCAAAAATTGATGCATTGTTAATTAAACGTGGACTGAATTGATTGTACAAATATGAATATAAAAATTGTCACTCTAAGCAAACCAAAGAGTGACAATTTTTATCGTTTTTAATTATGATTTTTCTTCCCAAACCTGAATTAAAGTAACAATATTTTTCACAGATGCCTGCATATCCTGCAACGAAACAAACTCAGTGATTGCATGAAAATTATGTCCTCCGGCAAAAAGATTTGGTGTCGGTAAGCCCATATAACTTAATCGGGAACCATCTGTTCCGCCTCTGATTGCTGACTGAATAGGTTTGATTCCAAGCCGATTTAAAGATTCAACGGCAAATTCTGTTACCTGCGGATGATCTTGCAAAATATATTTCATATTCCGGTACTGTTCAATAACATCAAACGTGAAAGAGGAACCTGGATATTTTACAATAGTCATTTCACATAAATCTTTAAGAATTTTTTCATACGCTTTTAATTTATCCGCTTCAAAATCTCGGATAATAAATTTCAAAGTTGTCAGCTCTTCGTTGCCATTCATTGAAGTACAGTGAACATAACCTTCTCTTTCTTCGGTGGTTTCCGGAGACAGAGATTTTTGGGGTAAACTTTCAATTAATGCTGCCGCCACTTTCAGTGAATTTACCATTTTGTTTTTTGCGTATCCGGGATGAACGTTTATTCCCTTTATTTTTATCACAACCGCATCGGCGCTGAATGTTTCGGTTTCAACTTCGCCTCGTGTAGAGCCATCAATTGTATAAGCATATTTAGCACCGAATTTTTCAACATTAAATTTTTCGGTTCCTCTTCCCACTTCTTCATCCGGAGTGAAACAAACTTTTACCGTTCCATGTTTTATCTGTGGATTTTCAACAAGATAATTTATTGCATCCATAATTTCTGCAATGCCCGCTTTATCATCTGCACCAAGCAAAGTAGTTCCATCAGTTGTAATAATATCATGACCAATCATATCAGCCATAGGAGGATTTGTTTCTGGTGAAATAAAGACTGTGCTGTTTTTTTTAAGAAATATTTTTCCGCCCTGATAATTCTTGTTGATTACAGGATTTACATTTTTTCCGCTTACAGCAGGAGATGTGTCAACATGTGAAATAAACCCGATAGTCGGAACACTTTTTGTTGAATTGGATGGAAGAGTAGCAATTACATATCCGTTCTCGTCCATATGTGCATCAGTTAATCCAATTTCTTTTAAATCATTCACCAAAATTTTTGACAATTCGAGCTGTTTGGGGTCGCTTGGAAAAGTCACTGATTCTTCATCTGATTGGGTGTCAATTTTAACGTATCGCAAAAATCTTTCCAGTACCGTGAAGTTATAATTATTATCAAACATGAATTCCTCTATTAATTATTGTTTTTATATTTAAGTATATTGAAATTGAATTTTAATTTCAATGATTTAAGAAATTTAATTTTATGGGGTAATATGAATGTAGTTGAATTAATTAAAAGAAAAAGGGACGGAAATTCTTTATCGAATGTGGAAATTAAATATTTAATTAGCGGAATTACCAAAGGGATTATTCCTGAGTACCAATTCTCCTCCTTTTTAATGGCGGGCTATTTAAAAGGTTTTAACAAATTGGAAACCCACGCACTTACCGAAGCTATGCTTTATAGCGGTAAAGTTATTGATTTGAGAAAAGTTGCTGGAATTAAAATTGACAAACACTCGACTGGTGGAGTTGGCGATAAAACATCATTAATTCTCGCTCCGATTGTTGCGGCTACAGGTGTGAAAGTGCCAATGATTTCCGGCAGAGGATTGGGACATTCAGGCGGAACTTTGGATAAGCTTGAATCGATTCCAGGTTTTAGAACAAATTTAAGTTTGGCTGAATATAAAAATGTTTTAAAAAAATGCGGTGCGGTTATGATCGGACAGACTAAAGAAATTGCACCCGCTGATAAAATAATTTATTCGTTAAGAGACGTTACAGCAACCGTAGAATCCATTCCGTTAATTACAGCAAGCATTATGAGTAAAAAGCTGGCTGAGGGAATTGACGGGCTTGTGCTTGATATTAAAACCGGAAACGGTGCCTTCATGAAATCATTGAAAGACTCGATGGGTCTTGCGGGTTCGCTGATATCAACGGCAAAATTGTTTAATAAAAAAGTTATTGGGTTCATAACAGATATGAATCAACCGCTTGGAAATTATATAGGAAATTGGTTTGAAGTACTTGAATCTATTAAAGTTTTACAGGGAGAAAAAGTTTCTGATTTATTAGAAGTGACCTTAAACCTTTCCGGAGCTATGATTTATCTGGGCGGGTCTGCCGAGTCAATAAAAGAAGGAGTGGAGATTTCGGAAGAAATGATCAAATCAGGAAAAGCTTTTAACAGGTTTTTAGAAATTGTAAAAAATCAGAATGGTGATGTTGCGGTACTAAAAAACCCTGGTAAATATCCGAAATCAAAATTTACAGAAGCTGTTTCTGCCAATAAAAACGGGTTTGTCGCAGCAATTGACACTTACGAAATTGGCATGTGCTCTCTTGAGTTGGGCGCCGGAAGAAGAATAATTACAGATAAAATTGATTTTAAAGCCGGAATTATTCTCAGGAAAAAAATCGGTGATTCAGTTAAATCCGGAGAAACATTGCTGGAATTTTATACTGATAAAAAAGAAGTAATTGATACGATAAAAGAGAGACTTAAAAATTCAATTCAAATCGGAAGAGAAAAAACCAAACGCCAAAAACTCATAAAAAAAATTTTACAATAAAAAGGAGGAAATATGTTTGTAATTATCGCAGTGATTTTAATCGCAGCAAGTTTAATTTTGTATCGAAATTTTAATCGAGTCGGAAGAAAACAGGAGGCTGGTTTTTCATTGATTGGCATTGCTGTAGGAGGACTAATTGTCTTGCTTAATATTTTTACAGTTGTACCTGCAGGAACAGTTGGAGTGGTTGACTTTCTTGGTTATGTAAGCAACACGACATTAAAATCCGGAATTAATATAGTAAATCCTTTGGCAAATGTTGTTTCATTCAGCATAAAAACACAAGAGCTGAAGGAGATGATGAATGTTCCATCGCAAGAAGGACTTGGAGTTCAGCTTGAAATTAGCTTGCTGTTCAAACTTGATCCGGAAAAAGCAAATGATATTTATAAAACCGTTGGAGCAACTTATGAGGAAATAATTTTAATACCGCAATTCCGATCTGTAGTGCGAGGTGTTACAGCACGTTTTGAAGCAAAAGCATTGTATACGGCTTCAAGAGAAAAACTTGCCGGAGAAATTCATGATGAACTGCAAAAAATTGTTGGTCCGAGAGGAATTACAATTGAGGCTGCTGCACTGCGTCAAATAGTTCTTCCAAACAGATTAACCGAATCTATAGAACAAAAATTGCAGGCTGAACAGGAAAGCCAAAGAATGGCATTTATACTTGAAAAAGAAAAACAGGAAGCTGAAAGAAAGAGAATTGAGGCAAAAGGAATTGCAGATTTTCAAGATATCGTATCACGCGGAATAAGTGACCAATTGCTGAAATGGAAAGGAATAGAAGCAACTGAAAAACTTGCTAATTCACAAAACAGTAAAATTGTAATAATCGGCTCGGGTAAAGAGGGGTTGCCTTTAATATTGGGAAACAATTAAAAGAAAAGCGGCAGATAAAAAAATGTTTGCCGCTTATTTTTTCTTCATCATCTTATTCAAATCATCTACGAATTTCTTTGTTTCATTTGCTGAAAAACCTTTTTCTTCCGCTGCATTCTTTAATGATCCCCAAATTGGTTCACCACAGCGAAGGCATCGGATTCCATTCTCA
>Ga0100381_1002399_pt1 | contig 16867 bp, 19 predicted proteins | sample CryGeymeta201505_FD_80416 | JGI IMG/M metagenome (GOLD analysis project Ga0100381, IMG submission 80416) | Groundwater microbial communities from Crystal Geyser aquifers in Utah, USA - Crystal Geyser metaG 2015-05 | ecosystem: Environmental > Aquatic > Deep subsurface > Groundwater | place: USA...
CATCGCTTCAAGTAGAGCAGATTGAACCTTTGAAGGAGCTCTATTTATTTCATCTGCTAGGATAAAATTATTAAAAATTGGTCATTTTTTTATCTCAAAACTACCAGTTTTTGAATTATAAATTTCTGTTCAAATCAAATCACTTGGCAATAAATCTGGAGTAAATTGAACTCTATTAAATCACAAATCAAGTGCTTTACTCAAACTATCAACTGTTAAAGTTTTAGCTAAACCAGGAACTCATTCAACCAATATATGTCAATTTGCAAATAATCAAATAAGTAAACAATCAATTAAATTTTCTTGTCCTACTATTTTTTTCTTTAGTTCAGTTTTTACTTCCTTTATTTTTGTTGAAGCAAATTCTATATCTGCTTCAATTTTATTTTCTATTTTTTCTGAAGTTAAATTTTCTAAATTTTTATTTTCACTCATATTTAAAATTTTAAGTTTTAAAATTATTTTTAATTATATGGTTTTAGTTTTAAAAAACTAAATATTTTTTACAAGTTCTAGAATCTCATTTTTTTCTAAATCTAGATTAGAGTATTTTAATTTATTTAAAGTATCAATTATATTTTTTAAATTTTTTTTATCTTCTATATCTTCTGGAAGTAACTCATATATTTCGTTATATGATTTAGCATCTATGTTTTCAATGTAGTATTTATTTTTTAATTTTTTTCTCAAAATCACATTTATTTTTTCAGCAAACTCTATATCTGATATTTCTGGATAAATTATTTCTTTTGATTCTTGGTTTTCTTCATTTGTTTTTTCTATGTTATTTTCAGATTTTTTAAAAAATTTATTTATTTCTACTTTTAAAAATTCAAAATGTTTGTTATAAAAATCTGGGTAAAATTTATATATAATTCAAAAAGTAATAATTAATAAAAATAAAACAATTATAGAAAAAATTAATTCTATGTAATCTCAATTTTGCTCTCTTTCAAAATTTCTATTCGAGCGAAAATCATTATTTATAATTTTTTTATCATCAACTGAAATATTTATAGAATTAGTTTCTTTAGAATTAGTTCAATCAGTTAGAACTGCTGGTCACAAGATATAATTTCAAGCTTTTTTTGGACTAAGAGTTAAGTCAATATAATTAATTGATTTAGTTTCAGTTTTTGTTTGTCAATTTACAACAACTATATTTGATGAAGAACTTGATCATTGAGTATTTGATAAGATATCAAAATTTTCTATTCATTTTATTTCTTTTATTTCTACATTTTTTTCATCTTTCAACTCAACTTGGATTCTAAGTTTTGTGTAATCATTTAAATTTATCTTGTCTTTCGTGGCACTAATTATTGCATCAAAAGCGTATATATTTGGTAAAAAACTTATAAATAATATACTAAGGAGTGATATTTTTTTTATCATAATTTTAAAATTAATAAATAAAATATTGTTATATAATACATTCTTAATTTAAGAAATAATTAAGAAATCATAATTAATCAAATACAATTTAACGTTTTTTTGTAATAAATAAAGCTTTATAGTAAAATATATATAATATAATTAAAATAAATATATTATGCTAATCAGCAATTTTATAAAAACCATTTTTTCAGCTAAGTTAAAGAATAAGAAAATAACTTACAAACAAGCTAAAAAACCAATTAATATGCTTGAAGATCCTAATAATAAACTATGAGTTAAAATAAATATGTTTATTATATTTCTTATTTTATTTTCAGTATTAATAATAATATTTGAATCTGTTTGAAATAATAAAATAGTCTATGCAAATGAATTATTTAAGATTGATTGACTTATTTCATCAATATTTGCTTTAGAATACATTTATCGTATATATAAAGCAAAAAATAAGATAAAACATGCTTTCAAAATCATGAATATCATAGATTTAATAGCATTTTTACCATTTTTCTTACAATTAATATTTGAATGAATTATAAATTTAAGCATTTTAAAATCACTAAGAATACTAAGAGTTTTTAGAATATTTAAACTATTAAGACATTTTAAAAGCATAATTCATATCATAAATTGACTTAAAAATTATAAAGCAGAATATCAAATTTGATTCATTCTTGTATCGATAATTATAGTTTTATCATCAATAATTATGTATACAATTGAATGAAGTGTAAATCCTTGATTTGCATCAATTCCATTAACAATTTGGTGGACAATAGTTACAGTTGGAACAGTTTGATATTGAGATGTTTATCCAGTAACAACAGCTTGAAAAATACTTTGATCTATGATTATATTGCTTTGACCAATGTTTATTGCAATGATTTCATCAATAACTGTACTTGTATTTTTTGAAGTTGCAGAAAAAAATAAGATTGATCAAATTAGATTTAAAGGAGCAAAATGTACTAAATGTTTTACAACATACAATGTTAATGATTCAAATTATTGTAAAAAATGTTGAAAATTATTAGTTAAAAAATAAAAAAACTCCCTGCGGGAGTTTTTTTATTCAATTGCGATTGCTTCTCTAATATCTAAAAATCAATTTAATCATTTATAAAGTGCATCTACATATGAAGGAATATATCATTTAGATATTAATATTTCTTTAATCTCAACATCTCATTTTCAAGAAAGAATTAAATTGTAAATATCATCATCATTTTCAATTATATCAGATATAAGTGTATTTCAATTATATCACTTAACACATTTTGAGCATCATTCAGAATTGACTCTATAAACATCATAAATTTCTTTATCTAAATATTTATGAAATTTAATTGGAAAATCAGTTTTTTTAAATTGTAATGACTCTCTACAATTAGGACAAATTTGTCTAACCAATTTTTGAAATATAATATATTTTAGTGAACTAGCTAAAACATAAGGCTCAACTCACAATTTTTTTAATCTAGTAATAACTCAAATTGAACTATTTGAATGTATACTTCACATAACTAAATGTCAAGTATTTGCTGCTTCCAAACAAATAGAAGCTTCTTCTTTTCTTCTTATTTCTCAAATCATAATAATATCCGGATCTTGTCTTAATATTCAAACAAGTCATTCTTGAAAAGTATAATTTGTATTAATACTACCTACTCTTTTTTCTTTAACTTCTGATTGAATATATCATTTAATAGTATATTCAACTGGATCTTCAAGTGTAAATATTGAATTTGTAAAAGGATTAAATTCATTTAAAAGAGAATATAGTGTTGTTGTTTTTCATGATCATGTTCATCAACACAATAAAACAAGTCATTCTTCCATATTTTTTATTTTTGAAATGATTTTTTTATTATATTCTGAAAATCATAAATTATTTATATTAAGTCTATCACTATTTGATAATAATAATCTCATAACAATATTTTCACCATAAATTGTTGGCAAAATAGACACTCTAGCATTTACAATTAAATCCTCTAAATTATTTTTTATAGAAAAAATAATTTTTCAATCTTGTATGTGATTATGTTCATCAATTGCCATAAAAGAAGCAACTTTTATTGAATTAAGTAATTTATCATAATTTTCTAAACTAATTCAATAAAAACTTTCCAAATTTCATGAAATTCTATATCTAATATAAACTTGTTCTTTAGAAGGTGTAATATGAATATCTGAAGCATGATAATCAACTCAAATTTTTACTAATTTTTCGATAAATTCCATAGAATTATCAAAAGTCATTAATTTTGATATAGTCATTTTAAATTAATATATAATAATACTAATATTAACATATATAGACTAAATATGCAAAATTTGTAGTTATATAAAAAACATAAATAAAAAAATTAAAGGTATTTTTATCCTATTTTAATTGTCTCATTTATATTTTTTATATTTTTACATCAATAACTAAAAAATCACTAGATTTTAAACAATTAATTTTATAAGATTTTCAATCAGTAAATCTTAATTGATCTCAATCACTTATTATTTCTCAATCAATTTCTAATTCTCAAGTATTAACATACAAGAAAAATCATCTTCTTTTTTCTATTTTATATTCAAAAATATTACCTTTTTCAAAAATTCATCTATATACATTTACATCTGAATCTAAGTATCAAATAGTATCATCTTTATTATTTGAGGCCAATAAATTTAATTTGTTTTTTACCAAATATATTTTAAATTTCTTATAAAAAGGTTTATTTCAAATATGTAATGGTGTAAACCATACTTGAAATAAATGAGTTTCTTTACTACTTAAATTTTCTTCACTATGATTTATTCAAGTTCAAGCTGACATTGTTTGAATTTCTCAAACTCAAATAGTTTCTTTATTTCATAATGTATCTCAGTGTGTAATTTCACCATCCAGAATTATAGTTAATATTTCCATATTTGAATGTGAATGAAGTCAAAATCATGAATTTCATAAAATATAATCATCATTGAAAGCTCTCATATTTCAAAATCACATATTTTCAATATCATAATAATCTGCGAACGAAAAAATATGGCTAGAAATAAGCCAACCATTATTTTCTTTATAAACTAAAGCACTTTTTATTATCTTGTTTTTCATAAATTAATTTTAATATTTTCTTACTATAAAAAGTATAGCTAAAATATGTAAAATAGCAATCTTTAATTTATTATCTCTAAATTATAATGTGACATATATTTTGTTTGATAAAAATTTCAATCACTTCAAATTATAAATCAATCAATATTTTCATTTTTAAGAAATTCTAAAGATTTTTGAATTCACATTGCAATACAAGCAGTTGCATATGAATCAGAAACATAACATTTATCTGAAATTAAAGTTATACTAATTATTTCATTGTTATTTTTATTAGTCTCTGGAGTCAAAATATGATGATATTTTTCATTGTCTAATTCCCATTTTCTTTTATAAGTTCATGAAGTTGAAACTGATTTATCTTTTATTTCAATTGTTGCAAATATTTCAGCAGTATTAAAAGGATTATCAATTCAAACAATAGGAGTTTTTCAATATGTATTATTTCCAGAAAGAAATATATCTCAACCAGCATTTATAATAAAATCATTATATCATTTTTCATGCAAGAAATCTGAAACTAAATCAACACAATAACCTTTTACTATTCATCATAAATCAAGATTTTGATCATTTTTTAAAGTCACAAAATTTCAAATTATTGCAACTTTATCAAAATCTAAACTAATATCAGTATTTGTTTTTTCAAAAACTCACTTTTTAAAATCACTTGAATATCAAATATTTTTTACATTTACAAGTGGATTAAAATATTTATTAGTTTTATTATAAATATCATATGATAAATTTAAAAGTTCTATAAATCTATCACTTAATTCCAAAGTTTTAGAAATATTTAATAAACTCAAATCTGATTTTTCCGAAAATCTTGAAAACTCATTTTCAAGAGAATAAAAAATAGAAAAACTATCATAAATATCTTGAAGTGGATTTTTATTTGAATTAATTGTTATTGAAACATCAGTTCACATTAGAAACCTAGTCTTTGAGTATTCCATTTTTTCTCTTTTAAAATATATTTTTTATTTATTTATACTTTTATTTTAATTTAAGTTTTATACTTCATCATCATTTATTATAGAATATCAAAATCACTTAATAGTTTTTATTATATTTTTTCATAATTTATTTCTAATAGAATATATATTTACATCCAATTTATTATCAGCTGTGAATAAATCTATATCTCACCATATATCAGAAATTAAATCTGATCTAGAAATAGTTTTTTTATTATAAATTTGCTCAAATATTTGAAATTCTTTTAATTTTAATGGAACTATTTCATTTCACTTTTTTATTATTTTATTTGTAAAATCTATTTCCAAATCTCTAATAATAATTTTATTATTTAAATTTAATCTTTTAATAATAACATTAATTCTAGCTTGTAATTCCCTTATTTTAAATGGTTTTACTATATAATCATCAGCTCCATATTCTAGTCAAAGTATCTTATCATCATCATCTCATAATGCTGTCATCATAATTATTGGAACATCACTTTTTAATCTGATTCTTTTACAAAGAGAAATTCAATCCAATTTTGGTAAATTTAAATCAAGCAAAATTAAATTAAATTCTCACAATAAAAACTGCTTTATTGCATCTTCTCAGTCATATGATTGAAATATCATATAATCAGGATTTTCAGCTAGTAAAACTTTTTTTATATTATCAGAAATATCTGTATTGTCTTCAACTAATAATATTTTCATACATTAAAAATTATTATTTATTTCATCTCTAGTTAAGTTGGAACCATTTACTAAAACATTTTCTATCCGAGGTTTATCTTTTAAAACACTTATTTTTAAATCACAATTAGAATAATCTAAAGAATAAATAGAATTTTCATCTCTTATAATTGGATTACAATATTTTAGAAACAAATCTCATGTTTCTTTTAATTTATCATAATCAGTTCATTTAACTAAATTTTTAGTATTAGCTTTTTCGCAATCAAAAGATCTAACTCAAGAACAAGTATTTAAACTAGATAAAATAGTTAATGAATATATAAAAACTCATGTAACTATAATAATACTTAAAATTATTCAAACTTTCTTCATTTTGCAAAAATTATTAATTAAATTTTTCGAAATATACATTTTTGTAACCTGCCTTTTCCAAATATTCTTTTGAAGAATTTACAAGTGCTGGGTTTCAACATATATAAAATTCACTATTTTTTTCAAATTCAAATTTAGACAAATCCATTCTTCAAAAATTGTATCATTCTACTTCTTCTCTAGATAAATATACATTTATTTGAATTCATTTTATATTATTTATTTTATCCATATAAAATAAATCTGATTTAGTTTGAACTCAGAAAAATAAATAATTATTATCTGATTTTAAAGGAGAACTAGTCATATTTATAATTGGAGAAAGTCATGTTCAAGTTGCTATAAAAACTTTTGGATTTGTAGTATCTTGTAAAACAAAATCTCAATAAATTCATTTTACTTTTATTATATCTCAAATCTTTGTACTCTTTAATAATCTTCATCATCTTCAAATATCTTTTACTTTTATTCAAAATGTTAAAATATTATTACTATAATCAACTATAGAATATGCTCTTGAAAATTCGCTATCAAAATCTTTTAATAATAAAATTGCATATTGTCATTTTTTTACTTCAATATTTGAATTCATTTTTAATCAAATTTCTAAAACATCTTCTGTAAGCATATTATAATTTACAACTTCTCATAAATATCATCAAAAAACTGTTTCTTCGTTATCATAATATGGTTCAAAATCTGCTTTACTTACTCAACAAACAGGACAAACCCAATCATTTGGAATATCTTCAAATTTTGTTCAAGGTGAAATTCAAGAATCTGGATCTCAAATAGATTCATCATAAATATATCAACAAGGTATACATAAATATTTTGTTGTTATTTTATTTTTTTCTGAAATATTTTTATTTTCACTAGTATTTTTATTTGAAAAATGTGAAAAAGTTCTAATAAAAATAACTAGTATAAATAAAAATAAATAAAAATTATCAAATCTAGATGCAAATGCAACATGTATTACACTTAATAAAAATCATGGATAAACCAATGTTTGTATAGTTTTCCACCATTTTCAAGTTAAAACTTTTATAGAAAATTTATTTGAAGTTATTCATAATAAAAACATCATTACTCAAGAAGCCATTCAACTTAAAGCATCTGGCCTAATAAGCATATTTTCATAAACATATTGAAAATATGAAATATCGCTATGATATTGAACTTGATAAATATATTCAATTGCAAAATATTCTAAACCATGTTTAAAGAAAAATACAAAAGCAAGAATTCAAAAGATTTTTCTTGATAAAATTAAATTTTCTCTAAATAAGTTATTTTTAATAAATTTTAAAATTGGACTTATAAGTAATGCAAATGCAAAAAATAAAAATGCTATTTTTCAATATGATCTAAGGTATAAATTTGATTCTCAAATATGTTCAATAATAAAATAATGATTTATAAAGAAAGTAGGTATTAAAAAAATAGATAAAAATAACATTGATTTTAAAGTATAAGAAATCTCATCTTTCAATATATTATTATTAATATTAATCTTTTTAAATAAAATTATTCAAAAAATAGAAATAAATAAATAAGCAAAATATGAAATTACATATATATTATTAAAATTAAATTGATATATATCTTCGATATTTACAAGACTTATAATAGATAATAGAGGTAAAATTAATAATCAAAAAAGAATATTAATTATAACAATATAGTATTTATTAAGTAAGATCATATTAAAAAAATTATAAATAATAAAAAGTTAAAGAAATAAAAATATTACTTTAACTGGCATGAGTTTTTGTATCATACAATTTAATTGCTTTATCAAGTGATTGCTTTCAAACTTTATCAACAATATTTATATCATCACTATCATTTTTTGAATTATCAAAATTTTTATCTAAATCACATGACGATAAAAATATTACAAATAGAATTAAAAATATTTTTTTCATTTTTAAATTATTATCTTTTAATTAATTATATTTTATTTAATAAACAATTATATAATTTTAAAATTATATATTATATTTATATATTTAAATCACTTTAAATTAAAAATTAATCTATTATCTTTTATTAATATGAAAAATAAAGAATTTTTAATTCTAATCAATAATATATAATATTATATAAATCTTAAATAAAATACAATTAATATTATTTAATAATTATATTTTTCTAATATATCAGGAAAGTATTTTTTTAAAATAACTCTGAAATTATTTATTTTAGTTACTTGTCATGAAATAATTTTAGAAAGACAAAATTTTGAACAGCTAGTTGGTCTATGAAAAGCATTTTTAAAAATTTTATCAGCAATTCAATTTCAATTACTAGATTTAGTTTCTATTATTATAAAATCTTTTGGAACAACATATAACAACTCTCATTTATCTCAATAAATAGTCAAATCATAATCAATAGTAAGTCTTTCATTACCTGCTTTAGCAACTAAAGTAACTCTTTTATATGACATTTTAACTGAAGGATATAGATTGTAATTAAATTTTTTATTATATAATTTTAAATAATGTTCCTCAATAAATAAGAGAGCTTCTTGTGTAAGTTTTCAATGATTAAATTCTCAACAATTAAAACGTTTTTTATTTGTTTTATTACGCAAATCTTTTAATTTTAATTCAAAAAAATAAATATTAGAATCATTATATCTTCTAGTACGAGCTTTAAAACGAAGTCTTTTTCATTGATGATGATCTACATAACAAATATTATCTTTATCATCAAAATATATAGTTTCATATGTAAACTCCTTATTATTATTTATTTCTAAAATATCAAAATCTTTAATTAAATTATCACCTAAAGAATATAAATCAGACAATGAAAATATATATTTATTTTCACTACGTTCTAACATACTTGCTTTTGAGTTTAATTCTTCAAAAGAAATTGATGAAAAAATTGAAATAAATTTATTCAAATTATCATATTTTTCCATTTTAATTTTATTTACTTGTTATTAATAACTCTTTTTCTATATTTTCTATATTTTTTATATTTTCTATATTTTTTATTATTCTATATGATATCTTTAATTTTACCATATCTTTTACATGATCAATTCTTAGAACAGAATATGATATAATCATAATATTAAATTTTTTACTTAATTCCTTAGATATATTATCTTTGTCATTTAGTATTCATTCAGGAATATGATCTAAAATAATTTCATTTGAATATACTCATTCTAGTATTTTAGGATTATCAATTAACCAAGCTCATAATATAACTACAAAATTACAAATAACAACTAATATATAATCTGTCAATCAAATAGAATTTATTATAGCAACTGATAATGTTCAGAAAAAATATGTAATTTCTCTTTTAGATAATGATTCACTACGTAATGTTACGATTGATAATATTGCAAATAGTCAAAATCATAATCACATGCTCATTGTATCACTTGTATTAAATAGAACTGTTATAACAACAAATACAAAAACATTAAATAGCATAAAAGAAATAAAAGATTCTTTATCATTATAACGTTTATAATATATATTATAGCTAAGTATTGTTACAGTTAACAAATTAAGCATAAAGTCAAAAAGAAAATCCACATAAACATTTCCTAAATATAAGTTAAATAGTTTTATTATTTCCATAAATTATTTTAATAAATATAATAAAATAATTATATAGTCTTATCTGAACTTAAAATGAATTTAAAAAAATAATATTTTAATTTATTAAAATATTATTTTAAATTCTGTTTTTTCTCATAAAATACTACTTACTTCTATTTTATAATTCAATAAATTTGCTACTTTCTTAGATATATTAAGACCTATTCAATATCATTTTAATGAAGTATTTTCTCTATAAAAATTATCAAAAATTTTTTTTATATTTTTTTGTTCAATTCAAATTCAAGTATCACTTATTAATATATAATTTTTATTTATATTAATATCTATTTTTCACTCATTTTTATTGTATTTAAAAGCATTGTCCAATATATTTCAAATCAATATATCAAGAAGTTTTTTATTTGTTTTAAAAATAAAATTTTCACTAAATATATTTACAAATATTTTTTTATCTCTATAAATATTTTGATAATAAAATAATTTTTCATCTATTATATTTTTTAGATCTAAATTATCATTTTTTATAATTCACTTAAAATTTTCTATTTTTGAAATAAATAAAAAAGTTTCTAAAAGTGTATTCAAACTATTTAATTGTTCTTCAATTTTAAAAAATTTTATCTTATTTTTTTCTCAAATACTAAGAAATTCTAATTCACTTGAAATAATCATCAAAGGAGTTTTAAATTCATGAGCAACAGACGAATTAAATTGTTTTAAACTTTTTGTATTTCTATCTATTATTTCTAAAAATTTATTTATAGAAAATATTATAATATTGATTTCATCATCTTCAGGAATATCTAAATTTATTTTTTTTATATTATTTAAATCAATATTTTGTAATTTATCTGATACTAAAAATATGTCCTTTAATGAATATTTAATAAACAAAAACTTAGAAATAAAATATGATATTATAGTTCATAAAAAAAGTAATAAAAATCATATTTTCATTAATATAAATTGATTAACTAAATATGAATTTATATTATCAGAAATAAAAATTGTACCAAATTTAGTGTCTTTTTTTATAAACAAAAAATAAGTATTTTCTTTTGTTTTATAAATATCTAAAAATACTTTTTTATACTCCAATTTATCTTTTAAATTTCACATAAATCAGCCTACTTCATCTAGTTTTTCAAATAATTCATCTTTCTGTTCATTGACATCTTTATCTTCAAGAATTTCAATATATTCTAAGTCAATTTTTTTTAATAATTCACTTTTTTCTTTATTATACCATCATAAAAAGCTAAATACATATAAAAAAAATAGTATAAATGATATTATAAAAAAAGTAAAAATAGAAAATATTATAGATATTCTTGTTCATGTTTTATATTTCATTTTTATTAATTATAGAATAATAAAATCATTTTATAGTTCTTATTTCATAATACATATATAATATTGCTACAATTACAATTATCAAAATTTTATTTTTTTTAATGTATTTATTTAATATAATAATATACTTAAAAATATAAAAAGTTAAAGAAATAATGATTTCTTTAACTAGCTTTAGTTTTTGTATTTACTTTTGCTGCAGCTTTTGCTTGTGCATCTGCTTTTGCTTGTGCTGCAGCTTTTGTTTGTGCATCTGCTTTTGCTTTTGCTTGTGCATCTGCTTTTGCTTGTGCATCTGCTTTTGCTTGTGCATCTGCTTTTGCTTGTGCATCTGATTGCTCTTGTAATGATAAATTTTCTTCTAATTTTAAAGCAGATTTTAAATTAATATCAACTTTTTTAGTATAAAATAAAACTTTAGATTCTATATTTTTACTAATTTCTTTTAATAATAATAATTTTTTTTGATACTTTTCTAATAAAACTTGGTCCATTGTATTTAAAATTGTAATATTTAAGTCTGAGATTTCAGTATCTATATAAATCAAAATAGATTTAAACAAGTTTAATTTTTTTAAATCTGTATAGTTAGAGTTATCTATTTCAGAACTAAAATTTAAAAATAAATTATTAATTTGGTTTTTTTCATAATCGCTTATTGTATTTATTTTTTGATTTTTAACAATATCTAAAACTTTAGAGTTTTCATTATCTATAATTACTGATTTATTAATTACATCTAATTGTTTATATTTATCTCTATTTTTCTTAGATGATTTTTTATCATCGTCTTCATCTTTATGTTTTTTTTTGCTTGATTTTTTATCATCATCATGGTCTTCATCATCATCATCATCGTCTTCATCTTTATGTTTTTTTTTGCTTGATTTTTTATCATCATCATGGTCTTCATCATCATCATCATGGTCTTCATCATCATCTGCATAAGTTTGACTAATTAATGATAAATCGATTTTTTTAACTACCCAAAAAGAATTTATATCATCATTTTGTAGTGATATAAATCATGCAAATGAAATTGCACTTATAAAAAATATACTTCAAATAACTATTATTTTTGTAAATTTTCTTTTAAACTCCATATTTTTAAATTTAATAAATATTTAATAATTGAAGTATAATTATTGATTCTGAATTTAATCTGAATTAATTTATAGTTATCTTAAAAATTTTATTTTCTATTTTTAAAGATATTTTTAGATTATGTAAAACAATTATTTTTTTGACTATTGATAATCATAACCCATATCAATCTCAATATCTAGAATTATTTGCTTGATAAAAAATATCAAAAAGTTTATCTTGATCTTCTTTTCTTATAGAAATATCTGTTTTATTTGATATTTCAAAACTATTTTTTGTGATTTTTATTACAATTTTTTCATCTCAAACATTGTATTTAATTGAATTATCAATTAAATTTTTTATCAAAGTATCAAGTAAAACTTCATTTCAATTTACCACAAAATCTCATTTTAAATCCAATAATATTTTTTCATTTGTATATTTTTTAACAATACTTAAAAATGATATTTTTTGAAAATAATTTAATTCATTTTTTTCACTTAAAAATAATAATGAGTCTATTATTTTTTGGATATTTTCAATTTCTTCTGAACTTGATTTAACCAAATCTTTATCATATCAAAAATCAAGTAATTCTAAATTTGATTTTATTACTGACAATGGTGTTTTTATTTCATGTGCTAAATTATGATTATAACTTTTTAGTTTTTCATTGTGCTCTTCTAAAGGTTTTATATTTATCTTAGCTAATATATAAGAAAAAAAATAAACTATAATAGTTAAAATAAAAAATATAAGATATTTTGAACCAGAATTCTTTCACATCATTCAATATCATGAAAAATTTCATCACATATAATGATTATAATATGGAAAAATTGATGCTAATAAAATAGCAAAAAATAATAAAATAATTGATATTTTTATTGCTAGTGTATGTTCTTTTGATAAATTCATAATTTTAAAATTATTCTATAATATAACCAACTCACTTGATAGTTTTTATAAATGTTTTTGAGATTTTTTTCCTTATTACAGAAATATGAGCTTCTAAAGTAACAGATGATAAATTTAGATTTTCTTCTTGCTCTCACCAAACTTGTTCCAAAATTTGAACTTTTGATTTAGGATATAATCTATTTATAGATAGAAACTCTACAATTAAATACTCTTTATTTGATAATTCTATCTCCTCATTTTTTAAAAAGACTTTGTGTTTTGATAAATTTATCTCTATTTCTCAAATATTAATTACTTCTTGTAACTCCATATTTTTTCTTCTTGCGATTGATTTTATTCTAAGTTCCAATTCTTTTAATTCAAATGGTTTTGTTATATAATCATCAACTCATAAATCAAACATTTCCACTTTATCTTCAAGCATACTATTTGAAGTCAAGACTATAACGGGGATATTATTACCTTGTTTTCTAAGCTTCAAAATAAACTCTCTTCCATTCATTATAGGCATATTTATATCCAAAATAATAACATCATATAAATTATATCTTAGTTTTTCTATAGCTTCCAATCAATTAATTGCAGTTTCAGCTACATATCAAACTATTTTTAAATATTTATATATATTTTCTCTGATTTTAGGATGGTCCTCAATTATAAGTATTTTCATAATTCTAAATAAAAAGTTATTATACATTTAGTATAATAACTTTTAAGTTTAAGAGAAGTTTAAATTATTCACTTATTTTTTGATTTAACATATCTTTTAAAACAGAAAGCATAGCAGTATAGCTTTGTTTTGCAGAGACAGTATAATTTTTATTATTTATATCAGAAATAAGAGAATCTATTTTTAAAATTAAATCATTTGATTGATTTATAGTCATTTTAGAAATAGTACTATTATATTTTGTTTCTATAGTATTTTTATATTTATTTTTAAGAGAATTAAAATTTGAATTAATTGCTCAGTTTTGCCCTTTATTTATATTTGAAGAATTTCACATACCTTGTCATTTTAGTTGTCATTGATTTTGACTAGATTCCATATTAGCACAATTTTCTTTTATAGAATTACTATTTGCTTGTGCTGGTAGAGTAACTCATTCTGATTCTAATTTTTCAGCCATTTTATATTTAAGAGTACATCATTTTGTATTTACTTCATCTAAAGTTAAGTATTCACTATAATCAATTGAAGTAGTTAATCAATTATTATTAATTGCACTCAAAAATCATCTTAAATGATTATATGATGCTCAACCAATATTTGTAAAAATTATTTTAAAATCATTGTTATCTGTAGTTTTAATAGTTTCTGCTATATCTTCAATATCAAGTATTTCAATTTTAACTCAAACTTCAAGTGCTTTTAATAAACTAGTTGACCCTTCTTGTTTAAGTAATTCAAATTCATCAGTTAATTCACCATATCAAGTTGGTACTTCTAAACCATATCTATCAAGTAAAGATTTAACTGCAGTTTTGTGTTCTGCTTCTGAATCTGCTATATTTTTAAAAGTTTCTACACCATATAATTCATAAAAATACATATACATATCGTGAGCTAATGATTCTTCACTATAACCATAATAAAGCATTTCTTTTTCTGCTTTACTTAATTCTTGAGTTTCTACTCATACAAGTAAATCAGATGGATTATGGGATTGTTTTCATGAACCCATATATCAAGAATGTTGTCATTGTCAATTTCACATAACCTTACCATTTCACATACCATTTCCATTCATTGCATATGAATAATTTAATCAAATTACTAATGAAGTTATTGTAGCAATAGCTAATAATATATTTGTTTTTTTCATATATAAATATTTAAAAGTTAAATTAAATCTCGTTTTGAGATATGCACATATTAACTTTTAAGTTTAAGTTAACTTTAAATCTTGTATTTTTATTAAACAAAATATAATTAAATAAAAATATTAGCTTAAAATATATTAAAATGAAACATACCATACTAAAAACACTAGACGATTTATATATAACTTATGAAAATTTTGAACACGAAGCAGTTTTTACATGTGATGATGCAAAATGAATAATAGTTCCTGGAAAAAGAGTTAAATCATTACTTATAAAAAACAAAAATAAAACAAAATTTTATATGATTGTTTTGATAGATGAAAAAATGCTTGATGCAAATGCACTTAGAAAAAAAATATGAGAAGCAAAAATAAGCTTTACAGATATTGACACATTGTATTCTTTAATTTGAGTAAGACCTGGTAATGTAACCCCTTTTGCACTTATTAGAAATACTGATAAAAATATAAAAGTGATTTTTGATTCTTGCTTAAAAGATATAATGGTATGATTTCATCCATGACAAAATGATAATACAACTGTTTTAAATATGTCTTGAGTAGAAAAATACTTAGATTTCTTAGGTTTTGAATATGAATATTTAGAAGTATAGATTTTTTGTAAATATATTAATTATATGATAAAATAAATAAAAATATATTATTTATAAATACTATTATGAATACAATTCATAAAAATTCCGCTGATTCTCATAATCAAAGACCCAAATCATTACATAAAATGGTGATTTTTAGTGATACTCAAAATGCTATAGCAGAGACAAAATGATGAGTTGGAACTATAGTTTCATTGGATAAAAATGAGACTTCTTTGAGAAGAAAAAAAGAACAAGCTGTAAATATAGAATTTTGGAAACATGTTATAAGAGATATTGAATTAATGAAAAAGTATTTGATATTAAATGAAACTTATAATGATAAAAATATAGTTTTAAAATCTATTTTCATAGATATAGCATCACTTAAAAATTCTTGAATTGAATGAAAAGAAAAAGCAATAAGTAATATATATAAAGTTTTAGAGACACAAGATTTAGGATGATATAGAAAATTAATATTTAAAATATTTTCAAGAGAAAAAGAAAAACTAGAAAAAAAATGATTTACAGAAGAAATAAACAATACTATGTTTGAACTTGCAAAATTATTTGAACAATTATTTACAAATAAATCTTAATATTTAAATCAAAAAAATGAACCCAAAAGAAAATTTAGAACAAAACCAATGATTTAGAAAACTTGAATTACTACCAGAGTTTCAAGAAATTACTAGTTTAACAAAAGATGCTATAACAGTAGCAACAAATGATGAAAAACCAAAAGAAGCTCCAGTTAATTTCAAAGATTTTGAACTAGATTGGTCTAATTGAGAAGCAGAAGAAACTGAAGAACAAAAAGCAGGCTTAATTGTAAAAAGTGTGTGGCTGAGATGATTAAATTTTCCCATATAAGAGAGATAAAATTAGTTTAATTTTTCTCTCTTTTTTTAATCCTCTATGAAGACTAATTTTAGGTTTAATA
>Ga0100381_1002413_pt1 | contig 16811 bp, 12 predicted proteins | sample CryGeymeta201505_FD_80416 | JGI IMG/M metagenome (GOLD analysis project Ga0100381, IMG submission 80416) | Groundwater microbial communities from Crystal Geyser aquifers in Utah, USA - Crystal Geyser metaG 2015-05 | ecosystem: Environmental > Aquatic > Deep subsurface > Groundwater | place: USA...
ATTTGATGTTCCTTTTGTCGTCTGATATACGAGGGCATTGGACGATCAGGCCTGAAGCAAAACTGTTGATCTCTTCTTTGGAACCTTTTAATTTTACTCCTTAAAGCTAGGTGTTAAGCCTTTTGTTGATGTGCTTAGCCAGAGTTTTGGCTGATTCAACAAAAGAAAAGTTCCTGATACGTCGATTTCCATAAACCATACTGAGTCTTTGACAATGGCGATATGGTTCGTCTTCTGTGGTGACTTTGTACTCATAGATGCATGTACCGATCGAGCCATCCAAAAATAGAGAATTATCAAGATCGAGGTCTACATAAAGAGGCTTCATGTTCATTTTTCCTGCCCATGTTAGAAGTAATCTTGACGAATATGCCAGCCCGCTGTTTTATCCGCCAACAATGGCCAACCTAGGACCCTTGATAAATTTCTCTTGAGCCAACCGGCGAGCTAGGGTCAGTTAGTAGTGCAAATGGAAGTATTTGACGATAGGGCTTTCAGGGATATGGCTATTGAGTGTGATATCAAGCCAATCCTCGCTGCTTCTACTATTCTTATCCTCTGGCCATTCTGCTTCAATTTCGCAGCCCTCCCAGGTGAAGATGAGGACAATACAGGGCATGTTGAACTTGAGAGGATAATGTTTTTTGAGCTGCATTCCCAGTATCTAGGCTTATCCCGTGATAAGACTCAGTTTTAGTTGATCAAGAGTAGCTGAGTCGACTTCCTGGATCATGTATGTATGGCAGGCAGGTATGATAATGCGTTGGATCTTGTTCTCTTTTTAATTTTACATGATTATAATGCATCAAAGTACCATGTTCATTATTGAAAAGGCCCCTCCAGGAAAAGCATCCAATGTTCGTTTCTGGGACAGTTGTTTGCTTTTGGACTTTGAAATGGTAATTGCAGATTTGTTGAAATAACGTGATAATGTAAGTGTGACGTCAATCTAATCGAAAGAGAAGCATATCATTTAGTAAATTCCGGTTATATAATGACGTTGACATAATAATTAAAAATGAATTCAAGCGCCCCTGAGATCTAAGCCCTTTCCAGACAGCCATGCACCTAAGAAAGACCTGCCAAGTTCAAAAAAAACAGCAGTCTTTCTAGTATCAAAACTACCGCCGATTTTTACATCGAGTAGGAAACCGTGTGCAGGAAAGTCAGTCTCTCTCAGAAACAGATGTTTATTGAGCTGATTACCCTTGAAAACTTCAATATGAAAGAGGTATTTGTTTTTTCTAATTTAGGCTGCAAAACTCGTCAACATCAGTTATAGCACTGCTAAAAAAGTGTTTTCCAGGTTTAGAAGAACGCTAAAATCTAAATCTTCAGCAATCGAGGCCCAGCAAACCTGCAGGGTAGTTTGCGGTTACAAAGAAGTCCCATCGGGCAGACAGGAAACAGAAGGAGCGACGATAGTCTAATTGGTTTCAACAGTTGCTGGTCGGGAACAATTGGATCTTTTCCTCGACTCTCCATTCTCCAAGCATTGATATTACTACTCTTATCAATCAAAATCTCTCGTTCGATTGCCTATCTATGTTTCTGCCTTATTCTTGCTCACTCTTGATCTCGTGTACATCTTGGTACCTCATTTCTTGTATATTTTACACACATATAATAATTCTACCTCATTCCATAACATTAACTTAGTTTTGTAACAGTAGAAGAACTCCTGCTGCTGATTTTGATGAATTGAGCGAGAGGATATTGAAAGCCTTGTGCATATTATTATTTTTAATTGAGACAAGAGGATGTGGTTGGGAAGGACCATATTAAAGGGCGCTAAGAGGTGGCCAGGCACCTACTGGTTTTCTTCCAAAAAGAAAGATCTTTATGGTAGGTCATGATAGATATAGGGTAGAAATACTGGGAGTGAGCAGGACAGCTACACAAAATGACATCAAGAAAGCGTACTTCAAATTAGCACAAACTCACCACCCTGATAAAAACCCCAGTCCTGACGCCAAGGACAAATTTGCATAAATCAACAAGTACTATTTGACCTATCCAGTGCCTACGAAACCTTATCTGATAGTAACAAGAGGCAGATGTACGATCAGACGGGATCCACTGAAGACAATCCTTATGCTGGCTTCGAGAATGAGGATATCTTCAATGCTTTTCGAGGTGGCTTTGGAGGGGGTAGAAGGGGTAACGTCAACCAAGATGATATCAATTCCATGTTCGAGGATATCTTCGGTGGTGCTTTTGGAGGAGGAAACAGAAGAGGTCGCAGAAGAGGTGGTTTCGAATAAGGAGTAGGCGACGAGGATATTGTAGTTAAGGTCTAGTTGGACTTTAACTAGGCAGTCAATGGCACGTCAAAGGTAGCTTTGTTGGAAAGTAGACTCTAGAATATCCAAAACGTAGCACTTGTGGCACTTGCAAGGGAAGCAAATCCAAACCTGGCACTAAACCTCAGAAATGTCAGAGCTGCCATGGGACAGGTTTCATGACCTTCCAGCAAGGCATTATGATGATGCGAATGGAGTGTGAGCGATGCCATGGCTAGGGAAATATAATATCCACTCCTTGCACTACGTGCCAAGGCCAGGGAGTCTAGAATATTAAGACCAGAGAGGAAATAAAGTTTCCCAGAGGAATTGATAACAATGCTCAGCTCAAGTTCAGAGGAAAGGGACATCAGTCTGGGGATCTCATTGTGCAGGTGGTTGTCAAGAGTCATCCCAAGTTTGTGCGTCAAGGAAATGATGTGATCTATTAGCAAGAACTACCAGTCATTGATGCTATTCTCGGTATATAGATTCCCGTCCCTACGATATACGGATAGTCCAAGAAATTGAAGATTCCTGCTGGCACTCAAAATGGTGACAAGATAAAGATGAATCGTGAGGGTTTTTACCGGCTCAACAGCACTGATAAGGGCAACCAGGTTGTCGTAATTAAGATAAAGATTCCCTCTAAGCTGACCGACGAAGAATCTGACCTCTACCGAAAGTTGAGAGAGATAGCCAAATGATATATGTAATCTATGGGTCAAACATTATAATGTCATCATTCGTGTGATAATAATGACCAGGGAAGTGTCGCTTGATGATATCAGGAAAAAATTCAATCAATTGGGAACTAAGGACGATGAGGATGCAGCCAATGTTCCTACCTTCGCTATTGTCAACGAGAAAGCAGAGCAACAATTATTACAAATAAATCTTACCCCTGCTAGCATGATCTACGTAAGAGCAAACAAAGTATACGCAAATAGCCGTAAAATAAAGACCAAAAAAGTTAAAAATAACAAAGTAGCAGACTTCTTTAACATCTTCAACGGCAAGGAACCCGTTAAAATGCTTATTAATGATACCCCAGCTCTCTACATACTCGGCTGCAAACATCACCATAAACAGGGGCATATTTTTATTCTCGACCTTGGTGTTTACCGAGAAAGTTTCTACTACAACTAGGGGTACTTAATAGCCAGTAGAATTGAGCCTCAGGATAAACAGAAGCATCCTTTAGGAGCCAGCTTTAGGATGCTCTAGTATAAGGAAAAATATGACAATATATTCGAGGCCCTCGATATGGGTCATTAGTCAGTTGTCTTGCAAGCAGGTAATTACAGATAAATATAGATTCGGTGATTATTGAGAAGTTTTTAGCAGAAGAGGAGGAATTTTGTCTATATTAGAAGGAAAATATCATAGCATTCAGCAGATCAGTGAAGATGCAAATTTTGAAAGGAAATGTAGTAAAAGCCTAAGGCCCAGGCTGGTTGTTTTTCCAGACTTCTTCGACTGTATCTTCAGCCCGCAAAAGAACAAATTCTTATGCTAAATTGATCATGGTTCTAGCACTTGTGATGATGGTACTTGAGACAGTACTCGCCATGATGATATGATTGCATTTCGACTTACTATAAACAATAATAGAATCATAATAGGATGGAACACATCGAGGAGATCCTAGCTCGACATCATATATCACCTGCTTCCAGCAATCGGGCCAGCATCAGGTTGAGAAAGTACATGAACCCTGTTGAGTTCGCTCTCAATCAGAAATAAATATACACTCGCAGTAACTGGTACACTCCTCATGTGAGTCCAAAAAAATAAAGCATATTTCAGACTACCATTTCCTCATTTAAAGTCAAACACAAAGCTAGCTAAGGATACGTCAAGAGGAATGCAAGGAACATGTATGATTATGCCAACCAAGAGCAAAAAGAATGCTCTCTCAGATAAACCAAGAAATAGTTTTCCATGACCATTTATCCCAATGACAACAAACCCAATAACTATTCGTTATAGCATAGATCAAGAACTCTTGACAAGTTAAGTCAAAAGTAAGAATTTCAACTTAAGGCCAATCGATTTCCCATCATGAGGCAAAAATAATCCAAAAGGAATCAGCTCGTCAAGTCGCTCAAGAAGCAAGGATGTATTGCTCCATAATTGTAATTTTTGCTAAAAAAGAAGCAAAATTCGCTGTTATAACAGTAAAAAAAGCAGTCCTTGGTTCCAGCTGAGCTTTAAAAAATAGGCCTGAGAAAAACGAAGAAAAGCGACATTTGTGGCTGGGATGGTGGGGACTCTTTTTAAGACTGATTTATATATGTGCCCTCCAAATATCAAACCTTCCAATATAAAGAGTCTCAGTAACGATGACAACACGTAGCAACTCACGCAAAAACACAACTCTCTTCGAGGTTCGCTCTCTGGACAAGGGAGAGAAACACTATGAGCAATATCGCATCGGCAACCAGCTTGGCAAGGGAGGGTTCGCCAATGTCTATGAGATATGCAAAGTCCATTAAAAATTCCAAAATGCTGTCAAAATCATCTTAAAGACCGACAAACATGGAAAGCTGGACCCCTACATATTAGAAAAGGTATAGTTGAAGCGATTCAGGTCAAATCAGAGGTGAGTCTGATGAAGGCGGCAGCCCTAAATAATGAGGGAGTCGTACAGTATAGGCATCACTTTGGCGATGGAAGCGCCACTTACATCATTATGGAATTCTGCCCTCTTGGAGTATCTCATTAGGCTATTTAGGATCTCAGCTCCATGATGAAAAAGAGGAAGACCCTCACCTAACCAGAGATCCGCTTCTTTATGGCCCAGCTGGTACCGATCCTGGTAAAACTTAAGGAAAGTAACATTATTCACCGAGAGTACTCCTCTATAAATGCAGTATCAAACCAGGGAATCTTTTCCTCACCAAATAAATGAGGCTCAAACTGGGAGACTTCGGCCTTGCCACTTTCAACGATTAAAACTTTAGGAAGAAGATGAATGTATGTGGAACTCCAAACTATCTTGCTCCCGAGGTGCTTGAAAGGAGAGGATATAGCTTTTAGGTTGACTTGTGGGCGATTGGTATCATAATGTATGAAAATATATAGCTAGGTACACGATGCTAATGGGAATTCCTCCTTTCGAAGCAAAAACTTGCAATGAAACCTATTAAAACATCAAAAAATGTCAGGTTAAGTATAAAGCTCATTATCCTATTTCTTAGGAAGCCAAAATGCTAATTGGATAAATTTTGAAGCGTGACCCGAAAAAGCGCATTTCTCTTGACAAAATCATGAGCCATCCTTTCATGTCCAACTTTAGAATACCAGATAAGCTGTAAACTGAATGGATGAGCATCCCTCCTCCTCCTCATTTCATCAAAAAGTACTCAAGAAAGATATCTGTCAAAAAATAGTCTGTGGATGACCTCAGTTTGAAATTGTAGTCAATTAACGTGAGCCTCACAAGGCTAGACAGACCTAAGACTATCAATATTGAGGCCATAAAATCAGCTTCCAAGAAAGATTCTTCTCTCAAAAAGGAGAAACATCAATACCGAGCAACTTATCGGTATTGTCCAAGGAGAGACGTTCAATAAATTCATCAAGACATCCTTGTGACACCTTAAAAGAAGGTAGAAATTAAGAAAGAGGAATAGTGTATGAATAAAGATGTTGATCATACCCTAAGTCGCTTGGAAACTTCTGTTTCTCTCAAGAAAAGAGCAAAAACTAGCACTGACGAGGAATTCTAGCCTCAGAAGAAATTCAAGTTCAACTTTCAGCCAATTGAAGAGCAAACAATCAAAAAAGAATAAGAAGGAAGCAGGCCTCTCTTCAAAATCTATCCTCTGTAACCTTAGATCCAAACACTTTATCCCTCACCTTTTCTCAAAGAAGACGATCTTGCCAAAATGATCCTTGAAGCCTACAAAACCAAAATTTGTGGACCGTCCGAGCTCCAGGCTCGATATTCAAACTTCCGAAGAAAAAGCCTTCAATATGACGATATTAACAAATAAGATATGCTTCAACAGAAAAAGATGGTTTGGTACTAGATTACTAAAAACAACGACTTGGTATACCAACTAAACAGCAAGTAATGGGGGATATGCTTTGCCGATGGAAGTCAGATTTTGCGTTCTAACCCTCAGTAACATTCACTATATTTAGCAAAATCAAGTATATTAGTAGAACAGGATAAAATAGTGACGGAAATATCCTACATCATGCTAAATACTACAAGAAACTAGCCTTACTGACGGACTATCGCCTCAAAATAGGCAATAAGGTTCAGAAAAATATTCAGCTATAATGTGCAGATGACGTTCATATTGATTCATATACCAAAGTCGGCTCCATCCTGATCATAAAGTACAGCAATAACAACATCCATTTCCTCATGGAAGAAGGTCACGAAATACTGGTGAATCTTAGGGAGCAATACATTTTATATGAGAACATGGAAAAGAGCTAGCATTATAAACTGCCACTGACTCAACTCATAAATACATAATCTACATTCGTGAATAATTATATGGCAGCGTTGAAGGGGTTTTACGAAGCTACAAAATCACACATACACTATTTCCCCATTTCAACAGTTGACAAGCTCTCTTGCATGAGGGATGAAAGATGGAGAGGTTGGCTTGCTACATAGCTGAGGGAGGAGGTCTGTGTGGGCCAAAGTGGGAAATCTATTTGGGAATGATATTTCATAATTTAGTGATGATTTTGACTCGTATTATTGACGCGTACTAAGAATGTTGATATAAGTGGCGTAATTATGACGAGTTGTTAACATAATAAATACAATGACTGAAAGAGTGTATGTGACTGACATGAGAGAGCAGCACGTCGACCAGGTGGCCGACCTACTTGTCAAGAGCTTCATGACTCTCAACAATATCTGGAAAAAGCACGACCACTCTTACTAGGAGTTGTGTCCCGTCATTCGATCAAAAGTCCTACCATCTGTGGCTGCACAGTGGTCGTATGTACTACTCCCAATAATATAGATCTTAATGAAAGACGATAAATTGATTGGTGTCTCCATTCTCTGCGACATCCTTGACTATATGCAAGCCCCATCCATGCCTACCAACCTGGAACTCTTTTCCAAATTAGGAAAAACAGGTAAAGTTCTTGAAAGCAAACTTGACCTGAGCGGCCTGAAGAAAGGTGATGCAGGATATGGCCCCTATGCAGTTATTGATCCCATTGAGGCCAGTAAAGGATATTCGCTCAAATTCTGGTGGGAAGCACTTGCTTTGGGAAAGTTGGCAGGATGGAAGTACTACTACTCAAGAATCTCGAGCCCTGTTTCTCTTAAGATGCTTTTGAAGCTGGGAGCATAGATCGTTGCTGAGGCTAGTGTTGAAGGAGAAGAAAACTAAAAGATATGGATGATCCGATTGGATATGAGAAAGCCTTGGCCTACTTACTCGATGCTTGAGGCCATGACTCGCAAGCAGGCTCAGCCCAAAGCTTCTCTCTGATATTTTCTTATTTATTATATCCTTCAATCAGTAATATTACCAGAAAATCAACAAAAAATCAGTATCGTATCAATGGACACTTTTTACAATAACATCTCCCTCCCTTGTTTCCTCCAAATCTACCTTCAATTAGTTGGCTAAATGTAGAACCACTACCATTATGCTGGCATAACTAAGTCCGATATCAATCTGGCTGAGTAGAATATGCCCTTTCTAATAGACGAATTGGCACAATTTCTACTTGACATCACGAATGTTCCTCAGAGTTCCCTGATTGGAAAAAATATATTATCCTTGAGAGCTAAAACCATTTTGAGAAGATTTACCTGCACTTACTAGAGGGATCAGATCCATGACATCTTATTATTCTTTAATTTCATGATCAATATCTAATGCCTGAGTCTGAAAATTGTCAGAAAAACCTCCAAGAAAACCTGATTGCCTTTTGTGACCTTTTGGATGGGTTTGCGCTGGGGCCACGTGAGCAAACAATCGAAGAAAAGGATCACTAAATTATCATAATTTTACATGTTTTTAGCCAAGATATTTTTGTCTGAGTATTTTTTATGAACAGGATAAGAGTCAGCGATAGGCCGAAGGATATGTTTCCTGGTGCATTTTTATCTGTCGAGGAAATCTAACTCAAATTCGTCAGCATTGTTTCTTGTCTGCTTTTTACCTCCTTTCTTGTTCTGTTTAGTAGTTTTCTTTCTCTGGAGCTTCATTCCCTTAAACTAAAGTTCCCAAGGAGTCAGATCATCAGCGCTGTCAAGTCTTGGGGCACTCATAAATAATTGAGGTCGACTCAATTGTTAAGAAACAGGATATTGAGTGGTTTAGTCTTCATATCCCTTGCCAAAAGCATCTTCTGATAGCTGTGAAAGCTGTGTGATGTCTGCTTGAGGCATTGAAAAATGGGACTCTTCGAATTGTACGCTGTTTTCCAGAAGACCTCCTCTAATATCGAATTGATTTTCTCTCATAGCTAATTCCATATCAAAATTTTAAACAGAAATCTTTCCTTCAACCAGCTCTGATCTATTATTTTATTTCAAAAAAAAACCAAGTAGAGAGAATGTTTAATTGTTTTGAGCCAAAAAGTTCGTTTTTTTGATATCTTCCTTGACAAAGCGAGGCATGTGCCCTGTTTAATAAGCGTTATCCACTTATCCTGTCAAGGATTATAGTGAAAATGAATTTTTCTGACTAAAAGATTTATCTAAAGCTTGGCTTTCTTTGAAAGTTAGGTGATTTTCTTAATCGCTGAAGAATTTAGTTTGAAGGTTGGCCCCGGTCTGAATGTATATAGACTTACTTAGAATACATTTAGAAAAAGGCTTTTTAATGAGTCAGAATCAAAAGCCTGAAGACGTTTGTTGAACATCGGATCCATCTTTTGATTAGAATGGATTTTTTTGATGTTGATCTTTTCAGGTTATTCACAATTTTCACTGGCAAATTCATAGGATAGGATGTCATTTGTCGACCCTAACTATGACATATTTATTCTCAAAATGGCGCCTCTTTGTTTTCTACTCCTTTAATCAGGCTATTCATCAGTAGAAGAAGTGCTATTCGTTCCAAAGCGAACCAAACTGTCAAACATGCGATTGGTTCCTTGAAAGACATGCTCAACTCTCTTGTCGTAAATGCCCATTGATGCTGCAAGTAGCTACGAAGAGAACTTCCAGAACCTCATATTTTAATCCTCTGCCAGCTGTGAATCTACGACCTTAATAGGCACATCAAATGCATTCCCAGGGTTTATTTTCTAGCTATCGACAGATGTACCCCTTTCCTGGCAAGCTCCAAAATACTTTGGATTCGCCTTTCTTCATCAGGACTGATTCGCAGCGTATCGTTGGACTCTCTGATATAGTCATCGTAGTTCTAGATATCATTCCAGCTATCGTAAGACTGGGTATTCATGCTAGCCTGTGAATGCTTTGTTATGATGCTGGCCTGCGAGGAACCTGCCAGGGTATTTTATGAATGAGTGACAAGGTCTGCAAACATGTTGGCCGGGGGCCTTGATCTGCTGGTAGCTAAGTCTTTGCGTCTGCTCATGTGATTGATTATTTGAATATGAATGTGTGAATAATATAAAACATGCCTCCCTTTTATCAAAAATGCAAAACTTCCTGAAGACCCCAAATCATTAATAAACTGCCTTAGCTGATGTTTTTTATACTCGATTTTTGCTTGCAGTGTTTTAGTTAACTGAACTTTGATCTTTCTAATCACTCTAATGCTATTAATTCAATATTATTGTTTTATATCAACCTGAAAATGAAAGAAAGTCAAAAACTCCTTCTAATCCCTCAGTTGATTAAAAAGAACAGAAAACTGCAAGATCTTGTAGCTTCTGTGAGGTCCTTACAGGGTAAGTATAGAGATTTCTCCTCTCAACACTTCAAATAGTCAGAAGATTTCAAAAATCTTCAGCATGTTATTGAACTCTTGGAGTTTCCTGAATTTGAAACCCTTCTTTCTAAGTTGAACACTCCAGATTCAATGTTGGTGATCCCTCTTGCCAACTAGGAGAACGTTGGCATTTTTATTGTAATAATGCCCAAAAACCATTGTTTCGATTGGCATGACCACCCAAAAATGGTGGGAATGTCTAAATGTCTTCACGGAGAGATAGAGGCCACAACTATCAACCCCTCCTACTTCAAATCTCAATAAAGTGGCTTTCTTAGTTACCCTTTATAAAAGTTACGAAAAACCTACTTACGAGCCGATTTAGCCCAAATCTCAACTGTCGATCCAGATGAGTACAACGTTCACCAACTGAAAGCCAATAAGCTATCAGCCGTCCTGGAAGTCATGCTGCCCAACTATCCCGAAAATAACTGTGGAATTTATAGCCTGGCTGAGCAGAGATAAACAGAGCTAATTTTTACCAAAACTGAGTAATCACAAGAAAAAATAGAATTGTTTGATTCTTACTGTGAAGAAATAATCAAGGCTGAGAAATTAGTTGGGCATGCTGGAACCTCAAAGTGATTGATTGTATTTACAATTAATATTTTATATTCTAATTAACTTATATCACTCTGAAAACTTATATTCCCATTGGTTGATTAGACGACTTGGATAGGTCTATTAGTTGTAGTCTTCGTCTATTGCATAGTTTATTTGCACACTGTTTGTCATAGAAGTGTCCTCTAGTCTTATTCCTTAGTGCCGACACAACTCGATGTCTTTCCAGTTTATCGAGTTGAATATCGAGTGCTTGCTCATGTTGGACAACCTTCTGTCCGGATCTTTCTCTAAGGTGCTGTGAAGGAAGGATAAATATTCAGGAGGAAGGTCAGATCTGAATTCTGGGGCGTCATTTTTGATTTTGTTGGCTAATGATTGGTAATTACTGCCTCTGAAGGGACATTCACCATGAAGCATTTCATAGAAAATACATCCCACCCCATATATGTCGCTTTTGAAATTAACAGCTCCAATACCCTGAAATCTCTAAGGAGCCAAGTACAAAGGGGTGCCCAGAAAGGAATCAGCATAATCATTTTAGCTGCTAAGCTCTTTGGCAAGTCCAAAATCCACCAAAAGCACATGTCCTTTTTGACTGAGCATGATATTCTAAGGCTTGAGGTCCCTATAAATAATTTTTTGTCTGTGGATAAACTAGATAGTGTAAACTAGTTCTGCTAGAATGACCAGGGCTTCCGAGTTACTTAATCTTCCTTTGACTCTGATTTGCTAGGCTAGGTTACTTGATGTGTACAGAGGTCGCCGGATGGAGTGTAATGGAGAGCTAGATAAAGGTAGTCCATAGTCTGAAAAGCGAAGTATATCGGAATGATATATCTGCACTATCGACATTTGATTAATGTTCGCAGTTCAGTAAACGCATACTTCATTTGATTTTTGTTCAGGAGAGCATCTTTGGATAGTTGTTTCAAGGCATAAGATTGCCCTTTGCGTCGAGCCAAGTATACTATTGAAAAGCTGCCAGATCCAATCTTGTACTCAACCTAGAACTATTTGAACTTAGTCAGCTCTACCTATTGCATATTTTACTTCGAATTGATCGTTCTATTTGCTTCTCAGTTGACTCAGAGTTATGAACGGTCTCCAGATGAGTATTCTATTCATTTAGCAGAACAACTTGCTCGTTCTAAGGTTGAAGGGTTTGCATGAATTTCCTAAAAGAATCTGCTCTCGAAAAGTCTTGCTTGTCACACAGATAACGAGTGAATTCCATCGCCTGGACAAGGTACCCCATCCACTCTTTGCAAAAATTGCTATTGGTAAAACTATATTAAACTAGCTCATCCTCAAGTTGAAGGCTAATAAAAAAGCGATTCTTTTTCCGATAGCTTCTTATTTTGTGAATATCTTTTATCTCTATTGATCTTTAGACCCTTTAGAAACGTGAGTTGTTGTATATATTCAAAGTGTTGATTCTGATCTAGAGAAAAACCTAGGAACTCATACAACAGAAGAGCTTGTTTACTTTGCGGAGAGTGCCCCGAACTAGAGGAGGCCTTTCGGGCTATGCCACTATGAATTTTTAATTTTCGTCTTCAAACTCCATGGAGCTCTACTCGAACATAACATCACTACTATACTTTCTGGCAGGTTTATCAATGATTTTCGATGATTTTTTGTTTTCACTTTTTTCAATGAAGGTATATTTCAGCATTGAGACTGTGACCTATCATACTTTTATTTGTACTTTGCTGACTTCGGGCTCATTGCAGGCAAATGATGCATGATTCTTGATTCCTTCTTTCTAAAGGACTAATATTTTGAAGTCCTCGATGGGTATGCCTATTTTTGTCTTTATGGAGCCACTGATGATGTTGCTATTGGAGAGTCGAAGTTGATAGTTCACATTGATATTCATAGCTAGTTTTATTATAATCGGATGAATAGGAGTGAAATTTCCAACGATTTCAATTTCTAAAATGAACTCGATATCAGCAACACCCGCAAAGACAGAACATAGCATTACTTCAGCAAAGATGGTTTTGCCTTCGAAGACTTCATGAACATTGGCGATAGGACCGTCAATAGCAACAAGTTTTAGTCCAAAATTCACCAAACTAACTCTGAAATATCTCGTCACCAACAGGAACCTTCAAATATCATCGACTCGATTTCTACTCACTCAATGAAGAAAAAAATTCTTAGAGATGATCTTTTTAAATCAAGTACATCCTACAACATTAGTGGCACCTCAGGAATGATTATGGGAGTATCTCCAAAGTTTGCTTAACCTAGCATGAATGCTACTTCAAAATCGATTCGTCTTTCACCAAAGAAATAGTTTACTCTCAGACAGACAATTCCTGAGGTGAAGGAAAGAACAAACATCAAGAATGTGGCTGCACAGTCAAATGCTTTCAAAAAGAAAGAGACACCTGAAAGTTACCTGGAGAAAGAATACAAGAGCTTGTAGAGCCAAATCAAATACTACTAATAGGAAACTCAAAAAATGCTATACGAAAGCACAAAAATGGATGAGTAGACTTAAAACTTAATGATGAGCTTTTGTTCATAAACCTACGAGAAAGAACTTGAAGAGCATGCAAAGACAATCAAAAAAATAAACAAGCAAATAGAGGAAGAAAAACAGCTGTAAGTCCAACTGACTAAAATGGTTTAGCAACTTGAGTAGGATTATGAAGCTGGAGTACAATCATTAAAAACTTCCAAATTTCCAAGACCAACCATTGTCAAAGATGAAGCTAAAGCCTTGATAGACGACATCAACAGCTTAAAAGCCTAGCTTTAGGCCTTGTAGAGAGATGATGGTTCTTTGAACCTCAGCTCGACATTGGTAGCTCCTCAACAAACAAATTCAGTCCATTCTCCTAGTTCAATACTTCAAAAAAAAGTTGAGGAAATTGCCAAAAATAAAATAAAATAGATTTACGAGTAGAACAATAAGAGCGAAGACCCTCGTTATCTTGTCAATCTTAAGATGGCCTGTTTAAAAACATAGTGGTGCCTGTTTTCGAATTCATAGATTCAAGTGAGCGTATCATATCGCGATGTTCCTCGGGTGGTGGTTAGAGTCGGCAACAAAATATCCAAAGATCTTGAAAGATTCACTTTGAAGCACAATAATATATCTAAGCTTGAAGGATAAATAATCGCAGGGAAAAGCTATTATCAGCATTCATTTGATGTCAGCTCACAGTTGATGAATGAACTATTCATTAAAGTCGACCTTAGCTATCAAGTGTATATATATTATTATTTAGGTCTGAGGAATAGAAAGATATCGTGTTGTTTATACCTCTAGGGATGACCACCTTTGGCTAATTTTCACCAATCACAAGAAAGGAATTTAAAAATGATGTTGGAGATGAGCAATTTCAAGGAGCTGGGAGCTTTAGGCCAATAGATAAGAAAATAATCTCTTAAATTTCAGAAATAACAGTCTACATGCCTAACCTGACAGTAAGCAAATAAAATCAGGTCAGCTATGGACTGTTTATCTCTTCCTTTGGAGATTGTGATTATGTGATTTTCCGGCAAAGAGGGTAAATGTTGTCAGTTTCAACCAAAAATTAGAGTTGGCCCCTTGTACGCCTCTTATAGTTCATCTTTACAGTTTGATGTTTATCTTATAAATTATCGTTATGCCGATTAAAATCAAATCGAGGATAACAGCCTCCAAACGCAACCAGCCTTCCCTCCCAGACACTCCCCTTAGAACAGGATTAGTGAGGTCGACGTCTCAACATAGCAATAGTGGGCTTAAAAATTTATCAGAGCAGAGAGACAAGAAAAAAATGGAGAAGCGTCGTGAGTAATCGATTGACAAAGGTACTCTTTGATAGACTCAGGCTCAAACAGATAAATGCTTGAGAGTTTAGTAAACCTAGAAGAACAATATGAGCAGATGTGCATTTTAAGCAAATCGAACAGACGCATCAGCAAACGATCTTTGGTCAATATCAAAGGCGTGCCTCATAGTACCATCACCCTCAAGCCAAGAGCATCTGCTGTCAGAAGATAAAGCCAATCAAGTCTGAGCTTCAACTCAACTAACTCAAGAGCAAATTCTCTTTGTTGCTCTGAAAAACAATTCAAAGTGGTGTCGATAGGTTCAGTTTGTAAACAAAAGAAACCCAGAAGTATCAAGTTTGATATTAAGAAAAAGGAATTCAAATATCATTGTCCAGCACTTTGCAATCCCGAAAGATAGTTGTTATGTGATATGTTTCTAATTAAGTTGAAATAAAATGACGTATGGGAGAATTGCTTTTGCAGAATAAACGCCAGCTCTCACAATAATAACGTTAGATAGAAGGTGAATCTTGAATCACCATCTATCCGTTTCCTTGTATAAATTAACGATGAGCGGATGTTGTGAATGCAATGTTTCTATAGTGATAAACTAATGAACTACATATTTTGCATAGAGGTCTCCCATGGTAATCCAAAACTTCTGAGTAGTTTTTCGAAGAATTAGATTTACTTGTTTGCTGAACTGACTTTGCTATTCATTTCTTGAATTCTTTAAAGTCCTATGCATCACAATAATTAACAGCTTCTTCTGTTTAAGACAGCTATGTGTGAAAAGAGTCATGAAAGAAGTTATTTATTTTATCAAATCGCCTTAAAGTGATGAACTCACATTTTATTTCAAGAATTGTCGTTTGCTAAACCAAAAGCTTGCATCAATGAATTGGGGAATTAGAGCTATAGGAAGAGATAGACATTGGGCCCAAACAATCAAATTATGTAAAAACCATTTTACAACAGAGAAAAAGAAATCATTGTTCATTTGTTGTTTTCAAAACTCAGAGCCTGATTCGCTTCCCTTTTAAGTAGATTATGAAGAAAGCATTCTTTTCAATTTTCTCTCTTTAACTTTCTCTTGCTTTTAGCCCAAAGTGTTGGTGATCTCGATGGCGAGATTGGATTTTGTAAACTCAAAATTGTATGTCTTGTCCTGAAAATTCTTTTGAACAAAAAGCGAGCCTATTTTGATGCCCTTAGCATAGCTCCATATTTCTATTCTTTATAGTTCCTCCTGGACTTGAATGGTGAAGGGAGAGTCTTATTCGACTATGTCGTGAACTTTGGTAGTGGCTGTGATTTCACCTTCTCGATATGCTACCAGATAGAACTCCTGAAGAGAGAGACCTACTTTGAAAGCTCTCATATTATTGATTTTGAGTCCCACATTGTACGTGAAAGACATTTGTTTTATTGGATTAATTATTAATGAGAATATTAGAGCCTGAGGCTATAACATAATTGGCAAATTCAGTACGATAAAAATTCACTAATTTTGAAAAATAACACCTAAATTCTTTAAAACTTTGGAGCATCTTATTCCCCAAGGATACAAATGTTAAGAAAAGAGCTGTTTTTATAGTACAGAAGGGTCTGTATTTTGTTCAAAATAGTTTAAAAGTGATCTGTAAGTAGTTTGTCTGGTTATATCATAAACAAAGAAAGTATTTTTTGAAGAAAACAGTTATCTTGAGAGCAAAGTTTACTTGTAAGTCGACATGAAAAATATATAGTGATCGGTTATCAGATTAAGCAATTCAAATATTCATTATCTCATGCATAGTTAACCTTTAAGTGAGCATGTTGCTTACAGAAGTAGGTCGAGGTCTCCAATCAATGACTCGAAGGGAGGAGGTTACGTCACTCTTTCGGCACATCGATCCAGTAAAAACAGATCCAAAAATATTTCATAGTTATCAGAGGGCAATAGCCAACTAAGCCATAACAACCGTCAAGACAAGCCTAATAATGGAAAATAGTTCTGCTTCGATGATGTCAGGAATGATGATGGAGATGACTCTTTACCAGTCCGACAGGAAAGACCATTCAGGCCTATCCCTAAATTTTAGCAAAAAGACCTTGTAATAAGAGGAGCAGGATAAAGCTCAGTTAGTGACAGGAGCGTGAGCCGCAAGAGAAAAATATCTGTGACCAGAATAAGCCAGAGGAACATTGAGAATCAAGAATCAACACCTTATATTGAATCTCAAGTATACAGGTCAACGAGAAGGTGATTGAGACCATGTATAAAATATCAATCGACTGATTGATTCCA
>Ga0100381_1002415_pt1 | contig 16807 bp, 14 predicted proteins | sample CryGeymeta201505_FD_80416 | JGI IMG/M metagenome (GOLD analysis project Ga0100381, IMG submission 80416) | Groundwater microbial communities from Crystal Geyser aquifers in Utah, USA - Crystal Geyser metaG 2015-05 | ecosystem: Environmental > Aquatic > Deep subsurface > Groundwater | place: USA...
ATGTGATTTGAGTATATTGAAAGTTGCAAAGTTATCGGTTTAACTTAAAGTGAGTTCTATAAATTCGATTTTTTTATTTTCTGAGGTTCATTTTGTTTTATAGTTATGTAAAATTGGCAACTACGATAGTGTTGTTCATAAAAATAACATACATTTGAAATTGTTTTAAAAAAGCAATAATTACCATCGAAAATTATTATAACATATTAGGTATTCAGAAAGAAGATTCTCTTGAAATCATTAAGAAGGCATACAGAACAAAAGCAAAAATTTTACATCCAGACAAAAACAAAAGTGTTGATGCACACGAGCAATTTATCCTTTTAAATGAAGCCTATGAATATCTACAAAATTTAAAAACAGGTAAGTTATATGTCCGAAATAAAAAAACATATACAACACAAAAGCAAACTTATGAAGATTGGAAGAAAAATGAAAGAGAAAAGGCTAGAGCAAGAGCAAATAAGTATGCAAAAATGAAGTATGAAGAGTTTGTAAAATCAGATTATTATGAATCAATATCATCTTTATCCACAATTGCTTCACATCTAAGTTTCTTTTTCGGGATTACCATTATTGTTATTCTTCCAATTTTTACAACAATATTTTATGGTGTTGCTGGTTTTGGAATTGGACTACTTATAAATTTTATCTTATTACCATTTACGGTTACTACAATTAGAAATGCTCCTACTTTAAAATTAGTAGCGTTTACTAACGCTGTTCTTCAAATTGTTAAAACAAAAGGGTTCTTAATTACAACTTTATCTATCATAAACATTTTTATACTTTTAAAATTTGGACTTCAAACATTGGTTTCCCCTTTGATGTTAATTTCTACAAACTTTATGGCTATAGTATTAGTTTATTTAGTAACTAAATCAAAAGGAAATAAGTTTAAAATTTATTTTTATTCCTTTTGCATTACTCCATTAATTATCAACTCATTTATTCTAATTAACTTTTTTTTTAGTTATAATCCAACTAAAGAAACCTATGCTTTTCAAAACGACCTTCAAGCAAATAGTAGAGGAAATCAAGAAAGCACGTACATTTTTTTGGAAAATAATAAATATGATGAATACCCTGGTGTTAGAATATTTTTAGACTATGAAGAAATGAGAGATAAAAAGCACATTACTTATACTTTTAAAGAAGGAATTTTGGGTTTAAGAGTAATGACAGAATACGAATTTAATCCTTAATCCTATATCAATCATAATCTTTATTAGCGTTCCGTTTCATATAGTTATTGACTTTTAGCTTATTTAGAGTTTGTCCATAAAGTCGAGAGGTTGAACTATAATGTTCGAGTTCGAGGCATTCGAAGTTTTGAAAATCAAGAGTTTACTTTTGTAAATGACTGATTTTTAAAACGAGAATAACGATGAAATCGGACATTATAGTCACCTCTATTTAATAATTTCTTAACAAGATGTTGTTTCAAAGACCTTTAAATTACATCAATTTTACTACCTTTGCAAATAAATTGATTGCTAAAAAGCATGACAAAACACACTTTCAAATTAGAAGAAGATTACGATTTTGAAATTATAGGAGTTAGTTGTCATACAAAAAATTACAAACTTTGTTGGACAATAAATAACGCATTAGCTATAAATCTAATTCGATTAAATGATTTTGATATCCTAAAGAAAAAAGAAACTTTATCATTTAGTTTTTACGAATATATTGACAAAAAAAACAATGTTGAATATTATTTAATTGCCAATAAAAGTGAAAGTGGTTTTTTAATTCCAGAAAAGCAATCTGTAGATTATTTTATAATTTTAAAAGGATATACAGAACCAAAGCTTATTAACAAAATAACAACAATTTTAAACAAACAAGAGATTATTCTTATGGCACATCAAATAGATGTTGCAATACTTAAATCGAGAAAAAATTTATTATTCTAAATGAACTTAAGAAAAACAAAAATTGTTGCTACCATCGGGCCAGCAACTTCATCCAAAGAGATGTTATCAAAAATTATAAATGCAGGCGTAAATGTATGTAGAGTTAATTTTTCACATGGTTCGTATAAAGATCATGAAGAAGTAATCAACAACATTAGAGCTATAAACAAAGAACAAGGTCGGTTTACTGCTATTTTGGCAGATTTACAAGGTCCAAAAATAAGAATTGGAAAAATTGAAGGAGGAAGTACTTTTATCAATAATGGAGATAAATTCGTGCTTACTTCTACCGAATGTATTGGAAACAATGAAAAAGCCTACATCAGTTATCAAAATTTTCCTAATGATGTGCAAACAGGAGAAAAAATTCTTATGGATGATGGAAAACTTCAGCTAGAGGTGGTTTCTACCAATAGAAAAGATGAGGTAATCACAAAAGTAATTCATGGTGGAACACTATCTTCCAACAAAGGAGTTAATTTGCCTAACACAAAAGTTTCGCTACCTAGTTTAACCGAGAAAGATTTGGCAGACTTGCAATTTGCCCTGAAAATGAATATTGCTTGGATAGGACTTTCCTTCGTAAGAAACGCAAAAGATATTATTGAGTTAAAAAGCCTGATAACTAAGGCGAAAAGTAATGCAAAAATAGTTGCTAAGATTGAAAAACCTGAAGCCATTGATGTTATTGATGAAATAATTAAGGAAACTGATGCTGTGATGGTTGCTCGTGGGGATTTAGGGGTTGAAATTCCATTTCACAAAGTTCCTCTCATTCAAAAAATGATAGTGAAAAAATGTATGCGTGCAGCAAAACCAGTAATAATTGCTACTCAAATGATGGAGAGCATGATAGAAAACATAACTCCCACAAGAGCAGAAGTAAATGATGTTGCAAATGCTGTACTTGATGGAGCAGATGCTGTGATGCTAAGTGCTGAAACTTCCGTTGGAAAGCACCCAATTGAAGTAATTAATGCTATGGCAAACATTATTGAAAATGTTGAAACTTCAGATTCACTTTATAATTATGAATATCCTCCTGAAGAAGACAATGAAGAACGATATATTACCGATTCTATTTGCTTTAATTCATGTAGGTTGGCTCAACGTGTTAATGCATCAGCTATTGTAACCATGACATTTTCGGGTTATACAGGGTTTAAAATTTCTAGTTTCAGACCTAGAGCAGGAATTTTTGTGTTTACAGGAAACAAGGATATTTTAAATATGTTAAGTTTAGTTTGGGGTGTGAAAGTTTTTTATTACGATAAATTTATAAGCACTGATGATACCATTTCTGATATTAAATTAATTCTCAAACAAGAAAGAAAAGTTAATCCTAAAGATTTAATTATTAATCTTGCAAGTATGCCAATTACTGAAAAAGGTCAAACCAACATGATGAAACTTAGTGTTGTTGAATAATTAAAAAGCTAAAATTTAAAACCTTAAACCTATATAAAATGCCTATAAACGTAAAATTATTAAAAGAAATAGCCGAAGTTGCAGGAGCTCCAGGTCATGAACAGCGAATTAGAGAAATTGTAATTAGAGAAGTAACTCCTTTGGTAGATGAAGTTACCATAGATAATATGGGAAATGTATATGCCATAAAAAAAGGAAAAGCTAAAAAAAGAGTAATGATAGGGGCTCACATGGATGAAATTGGATTTATGGTTACCCACATTGATGAAGATGGTTTTGTGCGTTTTCATACACTGGGAGGCTTCGACCCAAAAACACTAACTGCCCAACGTGTAATTATTCATGGTAAAAAAGATGTAATAGGAGTAATGGGTTCAAAACCTATACATGTAATGAGTGCCGAAGAACGATTAAAACTACCAAAAACAACCGATTTTTTTATTGATTTAGGAATGAACAAAAAAGAAGTTGAGAAAATAGTTAGTTTGGGCGACCCAATAACCAGAGAACGAGGATTAATTGAAATGGGGAACTGTGTAAATTGCAAATCATTAGACAATCGTTTAGCCGTTTTTATATTGATTGAAAGTTTAAAAGAACTAAAAAATAAAAAAGTTCCTTATGATGTGTATGGTGTTTTCACTGTGCAAGAAGAAGTTGGAGTTAGAGGTGCTAATGTTGCTGCGTTGGAAATTAAACCCGACTTTGGCTTTGGATTAGATACCACCATAGCCTTTGATGTGCCAGGTTCAAAACCCGAAGAAGTAATTACCAAATTAGGTGCAGGAACAGCTATAAAAGTAATGGATAGTTCTACTATATGTGATTACCGCATGGTAAAATATATGGAAAAAGTTGCTGCTAAGCACAAAATAACCTATCAAAAAGAAATACTAACGGCAGGCGGAACAGATACAGCTGGAATTCAGCGTATGAATCCAGGTGGTGCAATCGCTGGTGCAATTTCAATTCCTACTCGCCACATTCATCAATCAATAGAAATGGCAAACAAAGACGACATTCAAGGAAGTATCGATTTGCTTACCAACTGTCTTTTGGAAATTGATAGTTACGATTGGAAGTTTTAATAGTTAGAGTTTGGTTCAGAATGTCCGATTTCTTCGTTATTCTCAATCTTCAAATCAGTCATGTACTTTAGTACACTCCTGATTTTCAGATTATCGAAACCTCGAACTCGAACATTCTGAACCAAACTCTCGACTTTATGGACAAACTCTAGTTAGATTTTAAAATTAACTGAAAGCCTGAAGTGTAAAACCTCAGGCTTTCGTATTTTTACATCAGTTTTTAGAATCCAAATGCTAAAAAAAATAATTAGACACCCTTTATTTATTCTACTTTGTGGATTAATACTACTTGGATTAATCTACTTCTATCCTTCTGTTTTTTCCATCACTTCTTCTAATATTGAAACTTTTAATAGCCATCTCAATAAAAAAGAGAAAAAAGCAACTGAATTGGTTTCTCAGCTAAAAAACAGTACTTCTAACACAAAAAAAATCATCTCTTCATCTTTTGAACTATTTGAAAAAGAAGGAATTGCATTGTTTGAAATCAACAATAACAAAATTGTTGATTGGTCGGAAAGAAGTATTCTTTTGCCTGAAGAAATTACAAAACGCAATACATCTTCAGGGGTAATTCTATTGAAAAATGGATGGTTTCAATATATAATTGAAAAAGAAAAAAACACTTCTTACCTCGCACTTATTTTAATCAAAAAACAATATAGCATTAAAAACAATTACCTAAAAAATGAATTTCATCCAAGTTTTAATTTTAATAGCAATTTTGAAATAACCCTTAATCAAGGAACTTATCCTATATATAACCTCAACAAGCAAGTTGTTTTTTATCTCTCTAGCATAGATACCCCAACAAATACACCTTCAAAAACCAATTGGATTCTGCTGCTGTTCTATCTTTCAAGTATTATTCTAATAGCAAGTGCTATTAATAGAGCATTGCTAAAACATACTTCACTAAATAGATATAACTATCTTTTTGTTTTAGGATTTCTACTCATTTTTAGGGTTTTAAATATGGTTTATCATTTTCCAGAAAGTATTTTTAATCAAGAAATTTTTAGCCCCCTTATTTATGCTCATTCTATAGTTTTTCCTTCTTTAGGAGATTTTTTAATTCATATTGTTTCGTTTTTTATTGCCACCTTTTATTTGGTCAATTATAAAAATAATATTCCTGCAAAAAATAAACTTATTGCATTATTTTTTATTCTTATTGTTGTTGCTTTTGCTATACTTATCGCTGATTTACAAGAAGGTTTAGTATTAAATTCAAACATCAATTTCGATATCAATTATATCCTAGATTTAAGTGCCTATAGTTTTGTAGGAATTGGCACATTGCTTTTACTTTATATAAGTGCAATTATTTTAATAAAAGCTATTATTTTCAGATTCTCAGGAGAAGCTCTTCCCGAAAAAATATTTTTCTTCCTCTTTATTTCAATTGCATTGGTAGGAATAGTTTTAAGCTGGTTTTTCTTTCACATTAACCCCATTCATAATCTATGGTTGATAATTGCTATTTTTATTTTTTCGTTTAAAAACACTTCATCAAAGGTAGAATTTAATAAAATTATTTTTTTAACCATAATTGTAGTAACAACCATTTCGTATGGTTTCATAAGGTTTAGTAATGATAAAGAAGTATATTCAAAAAAATTCATCGCAAAAAAACTCGCAAAGGAACAAGATCCTATTACCGAATATTTATTTAACGAACTGAAACCAAAAATAGAGGCAGATACCATGCTTCAAAATAATCTTAATAACTATTGGGGAAACAAAGAAACTATTGACGACTATATTGTTAAAAAATTTTTTGGAGGATTTTGGAATAACTATTTCATTAACATTACAAAATGTAACATCAATGACACTATATATATTGAAGACAATAAAAAAGATATCTATTGCCTCGATTTTTTTAATGAAAAAATAAAAAAGGAATCCTACAACACGTTTAATTTAGAAAATGACATCCATTTTTTATATTCCGATAATGGTATAAGTAGCTATTTAGGCAAGATGACCATTAAAGATTCTTCTAATAAAGCAGAAAAAAGCTCTTACCTGTTTTTAGAATTATTTCCAAAATCATTTTCACAAGCATTAGGATATCCTGAATTGTTGTTAGATGAAAAAGAAATTGAAAAAACTATACACCTTAAAAACTATTCCTTTGCAAAATATAAAAAAGGAAACTTAGTGAATAGCTCTAATAACCTATACTATCAAACAAAACTCACTTCTAATTATGTAATTCCTGAACTTTTTCAATTCAACACGCAGGAAATTGATGGTTTCGAACATCTTTTTTATCAAAGCGATAAATTCTCAACCATTATTGTAAGTGCTCATAAAAAGAACTTAGTAAATTTCATCACCACTTTTTCCTATTTGTTTTTAATTTCTAGTTGTATGTTTTTTATAACAAGCATCTTTATAAAACTCCCCCCTTTTAGCTGGAAATTTTCACTAACTGACTTTAACTCAAAAATTCAGTTTTTTGTAATCGCTTCCATTCTGCTTTCTTTTTTATTATATGGTTGGGGAACAACATATTACATTAAAAAACAATACATCAATAAAAACAAAAAAGTGCTTTCCGAAAAAATTCAATCAATTATAATTGAATTGGATGGAAAACTTGGTGAAAAATCAAAACTTACAACGACTGACATGGAAGAAATGACTTATTATTTAGTCAAATTTTCTAATGTTTTTTATACAGATATTAACCTCTATGATAAAAGTGGAATGCTGCTAGCAACGTCTCGTCCTGAAGTTTATGAAGTGGGGCTAATCAGTAATCGAATGAATCCGTTGGCTTTTCAAAAAATGCACAATGAGAACAAAGTAACCCATATTAATAATGAACAAATAGGTTCACTAAATTATCTTTCGGCTTATGTTCCTTTTTATAATAAAAACAATAAGTTTTTAGCGTATGTAAACCTTCCTTATTTCTCAAAACAAGATGAATTTGAACACGAATTATCTGAATTTTTTACCGCTTTAATTAATATTTATGGCTTACTTTTTCTAATTTCTGTAATCATTGCAGTATTCTTTGGTAATTATATTGCAGAACCTCTTCGCCTCATCAAAGATAAAATAAGTGCCTTGAGTTTTGGAAAATCTTATGAAACTATAACTTGGACTTCCAATGATGAAATTGGTGCTTTGGTAAAAGAATACAACAAAAAAGTAATTGAGCTAGAAGAAAATGCCCTAAAATTAGCTAAATCGGAAAGAGAAAGTGCTTGGCGTGAAATGGCAAAACAAGTTGCTCACGAAATTAAAAACCCTTTAACTCCAATGAAATTAAGTATCCAACATTTGCAACGCTCTTCCGAAAATGCTGAAAACATAAAAGAAAAAATTGATAAAACCGCAACAACACTTATTGAGCAAATAGATACACTTACAACCATTGCCAACGCTTTTTCTAACTTTGCCAATATGCCCAAAACGAATGCGGTTAAAATTGACGTTTTACCCATTATAGAAACAACAATTCATCTGTTTAATGAAACAGAAAACCCTACCAAAACAACAACCATTAAGTTGCTCACTTCGTTGCAAAATGTATTCATTGTTGCCGATAAAGATCAACTTTTAAGCGTATTTACCAATTTAATTAAAAACGCATTGCAAGCCATTGATGTGGTGAAAAGAGATGGAAAAATTGAACTAATTGTTACTGAAAAACCTATTACCTATTTATTTGAAATTAAAGATAACGGTGAAGGAATTACTGACGATAAAAAAGATAAAATATTTGTACCTAATTTCACTACCAAAAACACAGGTATGGGTTTAGGCTTAGCGTTGGTAAAAAACATAATTGAGAATATGGAAGGGAAAATTAGTTTTACTTCTATCCCAAACGAAGGAACTTCCTTTTTTATTGAAATTCCGAAGGCATAAGAAAAGTACTTAGGAGTGCCTTGAGTACTTAGGAATTGGGCGCCTCTGTGGTGGAAAAAAAGTAGTAGGTGTTGGGCTATTTCTGTGATAAAAAATATAATTAGACTTCAATTACCCTCCAGCAAAAGGAGGCAACAAGGCAATTTCATCATTTTCGTTCAACAATAAGGAGTCATCTGCTAAGGTTTGGTTCACAGCAATTTTGTAATTTATTTCTTTCAAAGCTGGGTATTTATTAAAAAGCAACTTATTCAAATCTTCAACAGAAAGTGGATTGTTTCCTGCATTAAGAATTTCTTTGGTTGTAGCTGTTTTTTCGGCTATCATGCCAAAATAATTAAGATGTAGATTCATGTTGTAGCGTTTTTTATATCTATTGGGGTATTTATATTCATAAAATTAACATCAGCAAATAAAGCTGCGTCCACAATATTCAATTTCATTTTTTCTATTGCCAATTTTACTTTTAATTGTTGGTGTTTTAATTCATTTTTAAAAACAGGCAAACAAGCTTGCGTATAAACACCAATTAATGGATGTAACCTATCCTTTTTTTGAGGAATTGTAACATCAAAATCGCTACTTTGTTCTAGTAAAAAAGTGATGAGTGCTGCACTCACATAAGGCACATCGCAACTCAACACTATGTTTTGGTGTGTTTTTGAATGAAATAATCCTGTGTAAATTCCTGCTAAAGGACCAGATTCTTTAATCCTATCTTCAAAAACAGGAAAACCAAACTGAGCATATTCCTTTTGATTGGAAACAATAATAATGTTAGTAGAAATAACACGAACAGCATCAATAATATGCTGAATCATAGGTTTTTCATTTACCAACAACAATCCTTTGTCAGCACCCATTCGGCTACTTTTACCTCCTGCCAATAAAATTACGGTTATACTATTTTTTGCCAATATCATAACGTAATGCTATTTATGCCCACCTTTTTTACAACAAGTAGGTAATTTTTGATACGCCTCAGGATTTGCCAAAACCTCATCAGCATCATAACCAACATCACTTACAGCTTTTTTAATTTTTTCTGGCGATGTTTTTTTAGGACTGTACTCCACTGTTAAAACCGCTGTTTCTACATCTAAGTTCGATTTTTTAACTCCTTTTTCATACGCCATTGTTTTTTCTATCCTTTCTTTGCACTGATCACATTGTGCTGAAGTTTTAATTTTAATTATTTCTGTTTTTTTAACTTCTTGCGAAAACACAACAGTACTCATTGTTAGTGTTGCTAAAAGAAAAAGTGTTTTTAGTGAATTTTTCATGTTTTTTGTTTTTTGTTATTAGCCTCACCCAATCTCCCCATCCCGATAACTATCGGGAGGGAGGGGTTTCCATCACGCAAAGCCATTGTTTTTTGTTTTTTGTTCTTATTTAATTCTATATCGAAATCCTATATAAACCATACTGCCATTAACTGGACCCCAAATCATTGATGCATCAAACTCCGAATCAAATGGATTTTGGGACGACACAATAGGCGATGATTGTTTATAATTGGTAATATTTTCAGCACCCAAATATATTTCATAATGTTTAAAAGTCCTAGTAATTTGAGCATTTAATGTCGCAAAGGCATCAGATGTTGATGCAAGTTGATTTTCAGGAAGATTATCTGCCGTAGAAGGTAATCTACTTGTGCCAAACCCTTGTAATGTCGCATCAAATTTCCATTTGTCAAATTTAGTAAAATAAGCTACATTAAGCAAAACACGATGTTTTGGTACAAGGGGTTTTTCTTTCAAACCATCTTGATAGTCCGTTTTAATGCCATACCATTTATACGCTCCTTTAAATTCTAATTGCTTTGTTATTTGTATAAAATATTCTGCCTGAAAACTATGAGAATAGGATTTCCCTTGCAGATTATAGAAACTAACTTCTCTTGGATTTTCAATATCTACCACCACTTGGTTCTCAAAATCTGTATAAAAATAGTCAATATCAACTGTCATTTCTTTATTAAAAAGATGAAAATTATGCGTTAAGCTAGAGCCATAATTCCAAGCCACTTCGGGCAATAAATTTTGATTTACAACCACCACCCTGGCACTTGACATAACAGCAGCATTTTCAATAAAAGGATTTGCTGTGCGATACCCTCTTCCAGCAGAAAACCGTAATGCTGACTTGTCTGTGAAATTATATTTATAATGAAATCTTGGTGTAATAAAGTCTCCAAATAAATTATGATAATCATACCTTAATCCCATTACCAATGATGATTTCTTTTTTTCTAAGTGATACTCCGTAAAAACACCAGGAACCACTTCTTCCCTACCAAAAAGAGAATCATTATAGTTATTCTCATAATTATCATACACTAAACTTGCTCCTGCACGAATGGTGTTGAATGTATTTCCAATAATAGTCTGATAAATAGAATTGAAATAACCACTTTTTTGAATGGAATTAAATGTTTTTAATCCATAAACAGACTGATGTTCATGATACTTGGAACTAGTAATAAATCCTATACTTTTATATGGTTTAGAAGGAAACAAAATACCGTTTTTTGTGAAAATTTCAGCTTGTTTTGTTTGCACATTAATTTTAAAAGGGTTTGAAACCTCATCGCTCACTATTTGTCCCGCATATAAATCTTCGTAAACTCCCCTAAAACCAAATTGTGCAATATGCTTTTTTCCTGAATATTTCCATCGGTTCAGAAAATTATATTGCGTTTTAATTGGCATATCCAAAAACGTGTCATCATTATGGTCTAATTCCCACGATTGATTACTAATATGTGCAAATTGAGCCGTACTCCATTTAGTATTTAATTTTTGAGCCGCTTGTATATTAAGTTCAGCTCTGGAAAATTGATTGAGGTATCCATTAATAAAAAGTTTATCAGCCTCATCTGGCTTTTGAAGTTCAATGTTAATTTGCCCTGTAATGGACTCATAACCATTAACAACCGAACCTGCTCCTTTTTTAATTTGTATGGAATTTGCCCATGTTCCTGGCACAAAAGTTAATCCATAAGCAGAGGATAATCCTCTAACAAAGGGTATGTTTTCAATTTGTATTTGAGTATAAAACCCATCTAATCCAAGCATTTGTATTTTTTTAGTTCCAGAAACGGCATCCGTAAAATTAACATCAACAGAAGCATTTGTTTCAAAACTTTCAGAAATATTACAACAAGCAGCTTTGCCCAACTCTTTTTCCGACAATGTTTCAATATGAATGGGTGAAACCAAACTCACCGCACTACTTTTGTTGCGTTCAACAACTTCAAAAGCGGCTAAATTGATGGTTGGAGACAAACTTATTGTAATATTATTTTTGTAAGCAACGAAAATCAGTGAATCAGATTGATACCCAACATAACTAACAATTAATGTTGCTGGATATGTTGTAGGTGACTCTATTTCAAAATAGCCGTTTTCATTGGTAATAGCTCCTAAGGAGGTATTCTTCCAATAAATAGTTGCTCCTGGTAATGATTGTTTTGTTTTGCTTTCTTTGGCTTCTAATTCATAAACATTACCTGTAATTTTTTGAGCATAACCCCATTTTACAAGTAACATTATCAATAAAAAACAGCATATTATTTTTGATTTCATTTTAATAGTTTTTAGTGAATAAAATAATTCATTTTGCTAAAACAATTTATTGTTTAGCAACTTCACTAAATACTACAGTCTAAAAATTTGAATGAATTTTAATAAATCTATGCCACTGAGTGATTGTGGCGGGGAGGTGTTTGTGCAATAATTAACTTCTTGAAAGATTCCAGAAAATTGAAACCCATATTTAAAAACAACTGGAACAGAACAAATAAAAGTATTGATTATGCTAAAAGTTTCTTGTAAAGTAGTATCATAACGATAATCTAGAGTGATTTTATCAAAATCGCAACACTTTTTTTGAAACGAATTAGCTTCTTTTTGACGAAAAGAACAATCTTCCATTTCTTGCAAGCCATACACCACATTTCCGCTCAAAAAACAGGTCATTTTAGTAACACTCATATTGGTAGTAGCAACCAACACCAATAGCACCAATAGATAAGAAGTAATATGTTTTAAAATAGTTTTCATAAATCAATAATCAAAATTAAATAAAAATCTCAACTTTTAGTTAAAAAAATATCATTTTAATAACTTTTATGGAATTTGAAATAATTAAGCATCTTTAAAATATAAACATCTTTGAAAAAGGTATATTATTATTAATTCTAAAATTAAAAATATCAAATAATATTTTTTAACTTTGAAGCTAACTTAACATTAAAATGTTTTTTTATTATGGAACCAAAGAAAAACCCAAATGCAGACCTTGAAAAACTTAGAAGCACTCTTCTCTTAGGAGGATTAGTTGTTTCATTGTTAATTGTTTTTGCAATGATTAATTTTAAATTTTATGATGTGCAAGCATCTGAATTAGGTCAATTAGTTGTGGAACAAGTGGAAGAAGAAATTATTCCAATCACAGAACAAAACACACCACCTCCACCTCCACCACCTCCTGCTGCACCCGAAGTATTAGAAATTGTTGAAGATGATGTGGAAATTGAACAAGAAATTGAAATTGATACTGAAGCCGATGCCGAAACTGTTGTTGAAACTTTTGAAGTGGTTGAAGAAGTGGTTGAAGAAGAAATTTTTACTATTGTGGAAGATATGCCTTCTTTCCCCGGTGGAGATGCCGCTCTTTTTAAATATTTAGGCGACAACACAAAGTATCCACCTGCAGCGAAAGCGAACGGAATTGCTGGTAAAGTATATGTTAATTTTACTGTAGCCAAAGATGGTTCTATTACCGATGTTAAAATACTTAGAGGCGTACATGATCTTTTAGATAAAGAAGCGATTAGAGTGGTAAAATCATTCCCAAAATGGAAGCCCGGCAAACAAAGAGGTAAAGCTGTTAAAGTATCATACAATATGCCAATTAATTTTATTTTAAATTAATTAAATGAAAACCATACAACAACTCTTTTTAGTTATGCTGCTCACTTTTATGGGCAGCATTTCTTTTGCTCAAGAAGTTGAAGTAAAAGAAGAACCTCTCGAAGAAGATGTTTACACTATTGTAGAAAACATGCCCGAATTTCCTGGTGGACAAGATTCTATGTTTTACTTTTTAGCTAAAAACATCATTTACCCTAAGGAAGCAAAAGAAAAAGGGATTGAAGGAAAAGTATATGTGAATTTCACAGTGAATAAAGATGGTTCTATTGGTGATGTACACGTAATTAGAGGTGTTCATCCTTTATTAGACAATGAAGCTGTTCGTGTGGTAAAGTCATTTCCTAAATGGAAGCCAGGAATACAAAGAGGGGAACTTGTTAGAGTAAGTTACAATCTACCTATTACTTTTAGAATGAGTAATTCTAAAGATAAAAAGGAAAAATTAAAGGAAAAGAAAAAGAAAAAGAATTAAACTTGAGTTTTTGTTTGTTGCTCAGTAGTTGGAAATAAGGAATTAAAAATATTTTGGACACAAGACAAAATCCAATCAAAATTAAACGAAATAAATAAAAAATCAGTTTTCAACAATGCATATAGCTTATGGCAGGAAAATGCTAAGGAATAGGTATTAAGATTTTGTGGCAAATTCTCACCATTTTTTCATTAGTACCCGAACAATAACAAATTTTTTAACTATCCAACACCTCGACCAAAAATCAAGGTGTTTTTTTTTATCTTTACCGAAAAAAAGAAAATGGTAGAACAAAAAAAACTATTCTTACTCGATGCTTTTGCACTAATTTACAGAGCTTACTTCGCTTTTGGCAACAACCAACGCTACAATTCTAAAGGATTAAATACTTCTGCCATGCTAGGCTTTACCAATACCTTATTAGAAGTGTTGGAAAAACAAAAACCTACACACATTGCTGTAGTTTTTGATGCTCCTGCAGTAACCAACAGAGAATTAGAATTTTCCGATTATAAGGCAGGACGACACGAAATGCCCGAAGATATCAGAATTGCGCTACCTTACATCAAACAAATTATTGAAGCTTTTAAAATTCCAATGTTGTTAAAAGATGGTTTTGAAGCCGATGATGTAATTGGCACCATAGCCAAAGATGCTGAAAAAGAAGGCTTTATTACCTACATGATGACTCCCGACAAAGATTTTGGTCAATTAGTTACCGAAAAATCATTTATATACAAACCTGCGGCTTATGGAAAACCTGCTCAAGTATTAGGAATTAAAGAAGTGTGTGAAAAATTTGAAGTGGAAAACCCGTTACAAGTAATAGACATTTTAGGATTGTGGGGCGATGCTGTGGACAATATTCCCGGAATACCCGGAATTGGTGAAAAAACCGCCAAGATACTCATTAAACAATATGGCAGCGTTGAAAATTTGATTGCCCATGCCGAAGAGTTGAAAGGCAAACAAAAAGAAAATGTAATCAATTTTGCTGAACAGGGTTTACTCTCTAAAAGACTAGCTACCATTATTGTGGATGTTCCTTTAGAATATGATTTTGAAGACTTGAAAATGGAAAGTCCTGATGAAGAAAAAATTACAGCATTATTTGCCGAATTAGAATTTAGAAACTTAGCGAAAAGAATATTGGGAAAAGAAATTCAAATTCAGCCTGCAGCAAAAAATCAGGTAGGAGCTCAAATGGATTTGTTTGGAAATACAGAAATGGAAACCGAAGTATTGGAGGAAACTTCTTCAGCTTCTCCTGAAGAAACTAGCTATGAGCTCAAAAATATAACCAATACCAACCATACGTATCATTTTATAAACGAAAAAACGCAACGAGCAGCATTAATCGAAAAGCTTAATGCACAAAAATCATTTTGTTTTGATACCGAAACAACTAGTATAAATGCATTAGAATCTGAAATAGTTGGTTTATCTATTGCTTTTAAACCACACGAAGCCTACTATATTCCTTTCTCTAAAAATCAAGAAGAAACGCTTCAAATCTTAAATGAATTTAAGCCCTTATTTGAAAATAAAAACATCGAAAAAGTAGGACAGAACATCAAGTACGATATGAATGTATTGAGCAATTATGGTATTCGTATTAAAGGACAATTGTTTGATACTATGGTGGCTCACTTTTTAATTCAGCCCGACATGCGACACAATATGGATTTGTTGGCAGAAACCTATTTAGGTTATAAAACCGTTTCCATAGAAACACTCATTGGTAAAAAAGGGAAAAACCAAGGAAATATGCGTGATATAGCTCCTGAACAAATTACTGATTATGCTTGTGAAGATGCGGATATTACCCTTCAACTTAAAAATGAATTGGAAACAAAAATGAATCCCACACTAAAAAAATTACTTTTAGAGATTGAAATGCCTTTAATTCCTGTGTTAGCAGCCATGGAACAAGAAGGAATTAAGTTAGATGTAGAAGCCCTTTATCTATTTTCTAAAGAGCTGCATATATTAATTTTAGAATTAGAGAAAAAAATTATTGACTTGGCAGGTACCAAATTTAATATTGATTCACCCAAACAATTAGGCGAAATTTTGTTTGATGTATTGAAAATTACCGATAAAGCAAAGAAAACCAAAACAGGACAATACCAAACCAACGAGGATATTTTATCTAAAATGGTGCATCTACACGAAATTATTCCTCCTATTTTAGAATATCGAACGCTAAAAAAGTTAAAATCAACGTATGTAGATGCACTTCCCGAATTGGTAAACAAAAAAACAAACAGGCTGCATACAAGTTATATGCAAACTGTGGCATCAACTGGTAGGTTGAGTTCAAATAATCCGAATTTGCAAAATATTCCTATCCGAAGTGAAAAAGGTAGGGAAATTAGAAAAGCATTTATTCCCAAAAACAAAGATTACACGCTGTTAGCAGCCGATTATTCTCAAATAGAGCTTCGCATTATTGCTGCATTAAGTGGTGATGAAAACATGCAAAACGCATTTAAAAATGGAGAAGATATTCATGCTGCCACCGCAGCAAAAGTGTTTAATGTTCCGTTGGACAAAGTGGACAGAGACATGCGAAGTAAAGCCAAAGCCGTAAATTTTGGAATTATTTATGGTGTTTCTGCATTTGGATTAGCTCAAAACCTCAACATATCCAGAACTGAAGCCAAAGAAATTATAGATACCTATTTTGCTCAATATCCAAAAGTGAAAGCCTATATGGAAAACAACATCGCTTTTGCTAAAAAGAATGGGTATGTAGAAACCATTATGCAACGCAGAAGAGTGCTGAAAGACATTACTTCTAACAATCCAATTGTGCGAGGACATGCTGAACGAAATGCTGTAAATGCCCCAATTCAAGGCTCTGCTGCCGATGTAATTAAAATTGCCATGATTCATATTTTTGAAGCCTTTGAACAACAACAACTGCAATCAAAAATGTTGTTACAAGTGCATGATGAATTAATTTTTGATGTTTATAAACCCGAATTGGAGATAGTAAAAGCCATTGTGAAAGAGAATATGGAACATGCAGTTGAATTAGCTGTGCCTTTAGATGTGGAAATGAAC
>Ga0100381_1002433_pt1 | contig 16726 bp, 23 predicted proteins | sample CryGeymeta201505_FD_80416 | JGI IMG/M metagenome (GOLD analysis project Ga0100381, IMG submission 80416) | Groundwater microbial communities from Crystal Geyser aquifers in Utah, USA - Crystal Geyser metaG 2015-05 | ecosystem: Environmental > Aquatic > Deep subsurface > Groundwater | place: USA...
AATTTTTTAAAAAAAAAAAATATTTGCTTTTTTGATTTTTAAAATTATTTTTTTTTTTCTTTAATTTAAAATTTTTAAATTTTAAATTAAATTTCCTATTTTTTTTATCTTTAATTATATGAAAGTCTTTATTTCTTTCTTGAATCTTTGACTTAAATAAAATTTTAAAAGAAGAACTATTTTTTAAATTAAAAATATCAGAAAGTTTAGAAGAATAATTATTATAATTATTATAATTTAAAAAAGATAATTGTTTTTCAGAAAATAAATCATCAAACGAATTATAAAGATTTGTTAAACTTTTTTTATTATAATTAAAGATAAAAAAATTACGAAATTTTAAAAAATAATATTTAAAATTTAATTTAAAAAAATAATTTAAAAAAATTCTTAAAACTATAACAATACGAAAAAAATGTATTCTATTTGATAAAATTAAAGATTTTAAATTTAAATCTGAAAAATTTTTACGAATCAAACTTTTAAAAAAAAATTTTAAATAATTACAAAGATATCGAATAATTTGCATTAAATTATATTTTTTTAAATTAAATACATGATTTTTAGCATATTTATAAGTAATTTTTGTTAATTTCAAAGACTTCAAAATTGAATAATTAAAAATTTTTAAAGAATTTTTAGTACCTCAAACTTGAGCTTTAATTTTAGGAATTTTATACATAAATTTATGAGAAAATTTTATTTTTTTAAATAAATTAGTATAATTAAAATATTTCGAAAAATTCAAAGGAATAAAATATTTTGATTTATTAATTAAATCAAAATTATTTAAAAATAAAGAAAAATTATCTAAAAAAGGAATTATATAATACTCCTCTAAATTTAAAGAAGATAAAAAAAAATTTGAAAATAAAAAAAAATCATTAAAATTATTTAAAAAGACATCTCTTTTAAAATAATTTAAAAATAAAAACTTTAAATCAAATTTAAAAAAAATTATAAGTTTTAAAAAAATAGATAATAAACTAAAATTTAAAATTTGATTATAAATAAAAGAAAAAAATCGATTAAAAAAACTTAAAATAAAAATAAAATAAAAATATTTATCAAAAAAAATATAATTTTTAAAAAAATTTGAATAATTTAAAAAAAATTTATTATTTATATAATTTAAATAACGCTTAGAATAAAAAAAATGTTCTGTTCTTTTAACATTATCTAAATATAAAGAATCAATAATAAAAGAAGGACTTGGAGCAAAATCACTAACAACTAAAAAATTAGACAAATGAAAACGAGCATTTTTAATATAATTATTAGAATAATTAGGTTTTACAACATTTCAATTCGAATTAAAAGTAGAAATAAAAGAACTAAAATCAAAAAAATCACCATTACTTACTCTATGAAATTTTAAAGATGGAAACATTAAAATTAAAAACCTGTCAGAGTAAATAAAAAATTTACTTAAAGAATATTCTTTTGAAAAAGAAAAATAGTCTAAAATAGATTTTTGATTTTCAAAAGAATAATAAGAATTTATTTTATAAGTATCTAAATTAAACATAAAATAAAAATATTTAAAATTAAAAGAAGATCGAGAATCAAAATGCAAAGATGATTTAAAAAAAAAAGATAGAGGAACTATAAGTTTTTTTTGTAAATTTACATCCAGAGTCATAATTTTACCATAAAGTAATTTAAAAATAACATTGGAAGGTATAGTAGATAAAAGAATACCTTTTTGAGCTTCTGAATCAAAATTAAAAGTTAGTAACTCAAAAAATAAAGGACCAATTGGAGAAGTTAACATAAAACCTTCCTTAAATGGTAAGAAAATATCAGGAACTCTATAAATAATTGTTTTAATAAAAATACGTTGCGACATAAAAAATTAAATTCGTCTTAATTTTCTACCTTTAACACCATTATGAGCAACTCTAGTTTTTCAAAAAATACGACGGATATTAAAACCATGGTATTGTATTTCTTTTAATAAAGTATAAAAAATTTTAGAGGTTCTTGCTGAAAAATACAAAAATACATTTTCAATTTTATATAAATTAAAATAAAATTTTAAACTTAACATAATTTTTTCAATACTTTGTGGAGCCTTTTTACGTCGCTTAGAACGTCCCATGCCTGAAGAGCCTGCTGAAGCACATTTTACAACATTACCCTTTTTATCAGTCATTGTCAAAAAAATATTAGAAAAACTTTTTCTCAAATACAAATTACAAGTATTTCTATAAAAATTAAATTTTTTTTTAGCTTTTAATTTCATATAAATTTAATTTTTTCATAAAACTCTTTCTTTATGCGATCTTAAAAAACGCATAGTACCTGAATTAGTACGGGTACGTTGACCCCTAACAGGTAAAAATGTTCTATGTCGTGAACCTTTATAACATTCCATAGAAATAAGATCATTAATTTTTTCTGCAATAGTACGTTTTATACGAACTTCACTTAATGTTAAATTTTTTAATAAAAAAAAACAAAGCGAAAAATTATAATAATTTAAATTATTCATAAAGAAAGGAAATGAAAGACCTAATTTAGAAGAAATAAGTAAAGATTTTTTTATACCAACACTTCAAATACATTGAATTGCACTACGAAACTCTCTATTTAATGGTATTCTCTTATCACGAAATAAAAACATAAAAAATAAATTAAAAATTTACACGAAAAGACTCAGATTTTATTAAACCACATCTTAATAAAATTTTATTAAGATATAATAAATTTAATGTATTTGCAGAAATAAGACTTCTAGAAATGGAAGTAAATTTATAAATAAAAAAAAATTTTTTATTTATAAATAAAAAACAACTATTTAAACAACTAAAAAAAAAAAAAAAATTTAATTTAATAATAAAATTATAATTTTTTTTTACCTATTTTTAAATAAATTATTTTGCGAGGATAAATTAAACCTCTTGTTCTATAAGCACTTAATTTTTTTAATAATAATAAATGAGATAAAACTTTTTTCAAATCAGATAAACAATGCGTTAATAAAATTAAACGTTTACGTTTAACAAAAATTAAAAAATTAGAAGGAACATGAAAATAAAAAAAATTAGTAAAATTAAAAAAAAAACGATATAATGAATTTGTAATTTTTTTAATACGATAACCTAAACCTTTTAAACGTAAACGAACAAAATTTAATTTAAAAAGATCTGTATACATATAAATAAAATGTCTATAAAAAGAACTAAAATAAAACTTACTTAAAAAAATAAAAGAAATAAAATTATTTATTTCATAAGAAAAAAAAGAAGAAGGCATTTTTAAAATTAAAAACCCAAACAACCCTTTTAAATAAATTGAAGAGTTATTTTTACTGAAAAAAAACTTAAAATTTGAATTTAATTGAATAATGTTTTTTCGGATAAGCATATATTAAATTTCAATTTTTAACAAAATTTCACCAGAAACATTTTCATATAATAAACATTCTCTACTAGTTAATAATCCTTTATCAGTAGAAATAATATAAAAACCAGAAAAACGAAAAAAAGAAGAATTCAATTGTAATTTAGAAAGTGTTCATCATTTACGATTACCTGGTTTAGAAATAACTTTTAAAGAAGAAAAAGAAGAAATACCTTTTTTATATTTAAAAAAAACAACAACATGTGTATTCATTACTGCTATAGCAGAAAATATCCCATTATTTTTTAAAATATATAAAATCCTAAAATACATAGTACAATTCGCTACTCTTAAATTAGTAAAATGATTTCGCGTGGCAACATTTAATATAGAAACTAAAAGACCTAGTCTATAATTAGAATTCATAAATTAAAAAGAAGATTTTCTCATTCCTGTTAAAAAACCAAAGGCAGCATATTTTTTACATTGATGCCTTGACAATTTAAAAAATCTAAAAACAGATTTAGGATAACCAGTTAAAATACAATTACGTCTTAAAAGAGAACCCGAAGAAAAAAAATTAAAATTATTAAACAAACGACTAAAATAAATACGATCTTTCGTTGAAAAATTCATATCGCGCATTAAACTTTTTAAAATCATTTTATTTAATTTTGTACGTTCAAAAACAAGACTATTTTTAACATTATTAAAAATTCACTTACGAAAAAACATAAATACTTTAAAAAATTTTTAATTTAAATTGTTTCATTAAAAATAAATCATTTTTAGAATTATTTGAATTAAAAAAATATTTAAAATTTAAAGGTAATTTTAAATCAAATAAACCAATATTAGTTTTCAACTCACTAAATAAGCTAACATCAGATATATTCATAAATAAATAATCATATTTTTTATAAAAATAATTTTTATTAACAAAAATATATTTTGAATCAATAAAAGATAAAATATCATTTGATAAAAAAAATAAAAAATAATAAATTTCTTTTTTGGATAAAATTAGTTCTATATTATAATTATAAAAAGTATCACCTAAATGTAATTTACTTGAAAATCGATTAATATGTGGTAATTTACCTAAAAAAAATTTAAAAAAATAAAAAAAATTAAAATTTTGAGATTCATCATAATTTGTTACATTTTTTATAGAAAAAAATAAATGAATAGAATTTAACGAAGGAATCAAATTTACATTAGAAATATTAAAAAGTTTATTTAATAAAACAAAACGAATAATATTAAAATAATTAAAATGATAATCAACAGAATTTAACATAAATTATATAATATGTCTACTAACACAACCAACAGAAGGATAACGAACACATAATTCCATTAAAACAGGACCATATATACGATTAGAAACAGGAACAACTTTTTTATTAACTAAAACAACAGAATTTTCATCAAATCGAACAAAAATACCAGGAAAACGACAATAATATACTTTAGTACGTATAATCAAAGCTCTATGTAAAGTTCCCTTTGAAAATTTTTTTTTTTGACGATCTTTTAAACGAGAAAATCTTAATAAGTTTAAACGTTTAACAGAGACAAGAATAACATCACTTAAAAAAGCTATACGTTTTTTACCAGAACTTAATACTTTAATACATTCACAAAGAGATACACCAGATTTATCACTTACAAATAAAATAGAACCTACTTGAATCATAAATTAATATACTAGTTTTACAATTTTTGTTTTAAATGGCATTTTTGAACCTGCATTTAATAATGCTTTAAAGCATAAATTATACTCTAAACCACCAATTTCATAAATAATTTGGCCTGAACGTATAATACATATTCAATACGAGTGGGCACCTTTACCTTTACCCATTCTAGAAGCGACAGGTTTTTTACTAACAGAATGATTAGTAAAAGCATTTATTGTTAATTTTCCTAATTTTTTTGTTGTTCTACGTATCGCACGACGACCTGCTTCTATTTGTTTAAATGTTAATTTTCCACAATCTAAAGCTTTTAAGCCATATAAACCACTTAATGGAACAAAACGTTTTTGTTCCTTTAATTTTAAAAAAGAAGAATTTACCTTATGATATTTTTTAAATTTAAGACGAGAAGGATATTGTTTCATAAAAATTTAAGTTAATTTAAAATAAAAACTAGGTAAAAATTTAGTTCTATAAATTCACAATTTTACACTAATAGCACTATTTTTTAAAGGTATAGAAAAAAAACCATAATCAATATTAGCACTTAAAGTGTTTAAAGGAACCTTCGATTCAATAAAACGTACTACACTTTTACGTTGTCTACGAGAAAAACGACCTGTACAACGAAATTTTAACCCAGCAATTCCACGAACTGGTTTAAAAGTTTTATTCCAAAAAAATTTTTGATTAACAGAAAAAAAAGAATTGTAATTAAAAGTTCAAAAAGTAAAACGCATAAATCGAGAAAGAAAAAAATTCGATAATACAATAGCTTTACAGTCTAATCGTAAAAAAAAATCAGCTAATACTAAAGATAAGACACTTAACATACATTCTTCAGCAACAACATATCAAAAAAGTGGTTCAATTGAAGTATCTTGTAAATTAAACAAATTATCTTCTTTAAATAAAAAAGGAAAAAAATGATCTCAATTATAAAAATAAAAAAATTTTAAACAAGTTCTATTTTTAGATGTAATATAAGATCAATGTATTATACTTAATTTATCTAATTTTAAAAAATAGTCTGAATAAATAACTAATAATTCTAAATTTAAACGAGAATAAGTACGATTTAAAAAAAAAGTATATCAATTTTTAGCATAAACAAAACAATAAGAAAGAGCTCTTTTAAAAGCACCATCCTTAAAAATTTGAGAAGAAGAAACAGTACCAAATAAATTTCCTACATCATTAAAGTTAACTGGAGTAAGATGATGTTGAACTAAACCTATTTCTTTACGTATAGGATTTAAAAGTTCTCAAACAGTATAATTTTGCTTCATTTTTTTTGCAATATAACGAGCTATAAAATAAGCATTAACATTATAACTATCTATAGCATAGATATCTACAATTAAATCAAAATTAGAAAAAAAACTTAAAATTCCAGTTAAAAAAATTTTTACACTTCCATGTAAACGTTTGTATCAATAAGTTCAAACGAGCATATATAAAAAACGATGTATGTGCTCATTAATACCGGAAGCAAAAGCTGCCGGTATAGTACGAGTCATTTTATTAACTTTATAAAGAATTGTAAATAAAAACAAAAATCTAAAACGCTTAATTCTTAAGAAATCGCGACTAAAATAAAAGGATTTATTTCGAAAAAAATACCTTTTATTTAAAATTTCAGTAACAGATTTTAAATCATAAAAATTCATAAATTTTACCAAATCTTTAAAATCTTTACGAGGTCATCAATTAAAGCGAAATCGACAAATCAATTTAAAATAATTAACATTTTCAAAGAATTATAAAAACGATAAGGTACGAAAATATCACGTCTTAAATTAAAATTACGAGCATATCTAAAATTATTAAATATAAAACTTTCAACATAACCTTCTAATTGTCCATCATAAATAAAACTATTAACTATTAAAGAATTTGCTTCATTTACAATATTAAAATGGCTATAAAACATACCAGCTTTTTCAACACCACGATCACCCCAAAAAAAAATTAAATATAAACGAATTTTTAAAATAGCATAAAAATATTCCGTATAATAAATATTATCAGAATATCAAACATCTAACCAATCAGAAAACCAACCTAAACGCATAGAAATAGGATTAATTAAATGACCCATAACAATTAACGTTTTTTATTATTTTGATGGATATCTCTACCCAATTTTTTTGTAATAGAAAATTCACCTATTTTGTGACCAACCATATTAGTTTTTACATAACAACTTAATAATCAAATACCATTATGAATACGAAAACGTTTATTTAAAAAAAAATTTGATATAACAACGTTTCGTTTTCATGAAAAAAAAATTTTTTTTTCAAAAAAAAATTTAGAAAAATAAATATTAGACATATAAGGAACTTTTCATTTAGATCGTTTACCCATAATTAACGAATTTTTTTAAATAATCTTCTATTTAATCTATTAATTTTTTTATTTTTTGTAGGAGTATGTCTGGTTAATTTACCTCAAGGAGTTTTTGGATTACGTGGAGAACCTTTTTTACCTTCACCACCACCATGAGGATGATCGCATGGATTCATAGCAACACCACGAACTACTGGACGTCAACCTCAACCACGAACAATACCTGCTTTTTTAATCCTTTTACTTGAATGCAATAAATTAGAAACAAAACCTAAAGAAGCCATACAATTAGAAGATACAGTCAATAATCAACCTGATTTTGATTTTAAAGTAACTTTATCATCTAGAATATTAACAATAATTAAACCAACACCAGCAGCACGTGCTAAGATCGAACCAAAAAAAGGTCTTAATTCCACATTATTAACAATTTGAAATAAATTTAATTTAGTTAAAGGTACTGAACTACCTAAAAATAAATTAAAATCTGATTTTTTAAATAAATGTTCAGAATCTCCAGAAAAAATACTAGAACCTTCTACAACTTTATCAGAAACAATAATGTATGAAAATAAGCCATTTTCATATAAAACAAAACCTAAAAAAGCTGTACGGTTAGGATCATAAACTATACGATAAACTGCACCATATTGATTTAAACGACGATGATAATCAATAATTCTATATTTGTAACTAAAACCACCACCTCTATGATGGACACAAATACGACCAAACATATTACGGCCATTTACAGATAAAGAACCAATTTTTAAAATTTTTGATACTTTTAAAACCATGTAATTTAAAATTTTAAAAAACATAATCAGTAAAAATTATTTAAAAAAAAATTTAGAATTCTTTAAAATATTAAAACTTTCAGATATTAATCAAAAATTAAAAAAATGGAAAAATAAAAATATATTTAAAATATTATTAGCATAAAAATTAAAAATAGTATCAAAAATTTCTGATAAATAATTTAATTGATTTTTGATATCAAAAAAAATAGATAAAAAATTGATAACTAAAAAATTTAAAGAAGAATATCAAAAATAAAAATCAAAAACAACTAATTTATTTAAAAAAGTATTTAAAATATCAAAAAATAAAAAATTATAATTAAATTTTAATTGAAAATTTAAAATACTTTTATGAAAAAAAAATTTATTAAATAAACCTAAATTTAATTTAATCATATATAAAAAAAATAAAAAAATAAATTCAATTTGAGAAAAAAAAGAATTAGATAAAACATTTTTTAAAAAAGAATATAAAATAAAAAAAATCGAAATTAAAGCAAACATAATAAAATGTTCTTCATCTAAACCTCAAAAAATAAAATTTAATCAAAAATAAAAAAAACCTGTAATTAAAAAGAAACGTGACGAAAATAAATTTAACATAATTAATTAAAAATTTTTAAAAAATTATTAAATAAAACATTCTTAGAAGTTTTATTTAATAATAAAAAAGAAAAATAATTAAAAGCAAATGAAACATTACTTTTAGATTTAATATTTTCAAGAACTATAAAATAAACAATAAAATTTTCATAAACACATTTACTTAAATCACTGTGGAAAGAATTAACACCTCCATCATAATTTAAAATAAAAGACTTAAAAGTATTATGAAATTTATTTCATAAATATTGAGAATTATAATAATTAATTAAACTTTTTCAAGAAATATCAAAAAAATTATACTTTTTAAAAATATAAAAAGATGCCTTAGGATCCTGAAATCGTGAAGGAATAAAAGAAAAAGTTTTTAAAGAAATATAATAAAATAAATTATCTTCAAAAAAAAGACTAGAAGAACCAAATAAATCAAAAATAATATAAAAAAATACAATAACACCAAAAACTGAAACTAAAGAACCAATAGAACTAATATAATTTCAAGCTCAATAAACATCAGGATAATCAGGAATTCTACGAGGCATACCTGCAATACCTAAAAAATGCATAGGAAAAAATGTTAAATTAACACCTAAAAAAGTTAATCAAAAATGAATACGACCTAAGATATCAGAATACTTTAATCCTGTAAATAAATCTATTCAAAAATAAAAACCAGCAAATAAACCAAAAACAACACCCATAGATAAAACATAATGAAAGTGACCAACAACATAATAAGTCAAAAAAACTCATTTCACAATGAGGATCGGACTATATCTTAACTTAAACAATTTAAAAATTATTATTTAAGATGACTACGTATAGTCTCTACGGATCCTACTCTATAAATAAAAATTTATTTATATTTGGTTTCCACGGTATTGTCTTTTAAACCTGTTGTTGTCCTTTTTGCCAAAAAGTATTTAAAAGATTTCACCGTTAGCTCTTAATAAAGAACCGAAAATAAAAAATTTCCATAGTAGTCTGACACCATGACACTTGAAAATTTTATTTTATATTATTATAAAAACAATTTAAATTTATTGTTTTTTCTCCTAACAGAGGATATTCAAAAAAATGATTTTTCAATACATTTAATATTGTTTTTTTATAAATTTCAATACTATAAATATTTAATTTATTACAACGAACATTTAAATTACTATAAAAAAAATTAGCAATAAATTCAAATAAAAATTTTTCATCTTTTTGTGCAATACTAAAAGATTTACTTTTTGAAGAACGATCACATATGGTAAAACAGCCTAAAGCTTCAATAAAACCACTTAACCAACCTTTAAAATAAAATGTATTATAATTTATTAAATCTAGATTAACATTATATTTTAAATTTCTATTAATAAAATATCAATTTAAATCATTGTTTATAAAACAATGTTTCATAAAAATAATTTGATAGTTAATACGTTTAGTTAAAGGTTTATAAAAATTAAGTAAATTCAAACATTTTTTTATTTGACTTTTATTATTGATAATAAATAAAACAAACATTTTTTTATTATCAATATAAATATGACCAAAATTTAAATTTAATTGTAATAGCTGTAACATATTTAAATTATTTTCTGTATTTTTTAATTTAATAACTATACGATATTGTAAAATTTTATAACGTCAATGATTAACTTGTATTGAACCATCACCATCCAACAATCCAACAAAAAATGCTTTATAATAATCCATAAAAATAAAATTTTATTCTATCATGCATAGCAATATCTAAACCTGCACTAGATAAAATAACACCTGTTACTCCACCTAAAGTAAATAAAAAAATAAAACCAATGGCAAATAACATAGAAGCTGTCATTTGAATAACACCTCCAACCATTGTTGTCAATCAACTAAAAATTTTAATTCCAGTAGGAACTGCAATAATCATTGTAGCTGATGTAAAATAAGCTCTTGTATCTAAGTCTAAACCGACAGTATACATGTGGTGAGCCCAAACGATAAAACCTAAAAAACCAATAGCAACCATGGCATAAACCATACCAAGATAACCAAAAATAGGTCTATTAGAAAATTCTGATACAATATGACTAATTGTACCAAAAGCGGGGATAATTAAAATATATCATAAACTTGACCCTATTCTCATAGAGGATCGGACTATATCTTCATCTTATATTACTAAAATTTATTTATAGATTCTACTAATTTTTTTAAATATAAAGAATCTTGATTTAAATGCTCCTTCGTTTTAAAAAGAATATAAAGTTTAGATCAACGTTTTAAACTAATTGCTTTTTTAGTAAATAAAGGAAAATTTGTTAAATAATTTAACAATAGATCCAATGACTCTTTATCAGAAAGAATAACATAATGAAAGCCTTTTTTATTATATTTAACCTTACTATTAAATAATTTTGAAAAAATTATTAACACCGACAAAGATTTTTGTGTTATTGAAAAACGCAATTGTAAATTATAACCTGAAATCATATGTTTATTTTTAGTAAAAGAACCATAAAAAGAACCGTCAGCATCAATAAAACCTGATAATCAAGCGTTATTTAAATTTACAAAATCTGTTGATAAAATATTTAAATTATTGTTAAAAAAAACAATATTATATTTTTCTAAAAATAAAAGAAATGATTCATTCTTACTATCGAAAAAAGGTCCTAAGTGAGATAAAACATAAATCAAACCTTTTTGATTTTGCAAGACAAAATGAGCCATTTTGTCTTTTTCTTGAATACGAACATAACCGTAACCTAAAAAAGATTTAATTTTAAAAAGTACTTGAACATCTAATAAAGATTGTGAAACATACAAAATATATTCATCACGAGTTCTTCTAATTATAAAACAACCATCTCCTTGTATAAAACCAGATAATCAAAATCAATTAATTTTAGTAATAGAAGAGTTTTGCGTATAGTCTCTGAGGATCCTTTTTATTTTTAGTTTATTAAATCTATTATTTTTCATAAAGTACATAATCAAATTTAATAATAAAAAAGTTTCCTACTGGTAATCATATAACAAAACCTCTTTTCCTGTAAAAAAAATACTAGGGTGTTTTGTCTTAAAGAGTTTCCAGTATATAGCAAAATTTTTAACAATAATATCACTATTAAAGAGAAGCATATATTTACCTCTGGATGACCAAAAAATCAGAAAAGATGTTGATATAAAACAGGATCACCACCACCGGCAGGATCAAAAAAAGTAGTATTAAAATTACGATCAGTTAATAACATAGTAATAGCAGCAGCTAAAACAGGTAAAGATAATAATAATAACACAGCTGTAATTAGAACAGCTCAAACAAATAAAGGAATATAATTCATACGCATACCAGGAACACGCATATTAAAAACTGTAGCAATAAAATTAATAACACCTAATAAAGAAGCTAAACCTGATAAATGTAAACTAAAAATTGCAAAATCTACAGCACCACCTGAATGAAATAATGCAGTAGAAAGAGGAGGGTAACAACCGTTGGACTATACCTTCATACGATTTAATGATGATTTTATAGTTTTTAATTTAGAATATTTACCACGATCTCTAAAAGAACGAGCCCATAATCTATAAATCAAAGATTTACGACTTTTCATTGTTTTGAAAAAAAAATTTTTTATAAATTTCAAATCTAGATAATTTGTAGAATCTAAAGAATAAAAACCATTATTATTTCAACGAATTGTTGCTTTAATTTGTAAAATACTACGTAATTCTTCTAAAACAACAAGATCTTTTTTTAGTGTTAAGCCAAAACCATGAACAATACGTTTATTTTTTTCTTTTTCAACCAAATAAAACGAACCTTCAGCTTCAATAAATCCAACAATTCACGATTTTGTCAAATTTATAATTCGATTTAATTCTTTGTTATAAATATCCGAATTTTTAATATTTTCTATTAAAGAAATTTTATTTTTTTGAGTTAACGAATCATTCAAATAAATAAATAAACTATGCTTAAATTTTAAAAAATCAACATACTTACTAGTTTTTAAAGAAAAATGATTAAATAAGGGTATAATTATTTTATATAAAGAAACTTTATCTCTAATTAAATAATGAGACATACCTAATTTATCACTACGTATATGACCTACACCTAAACGCTTTTTCATAAAATGAAGGACTTGTATATTATTAGAAGACTGTGATAATTTATAAGTTAAATTAATTTTGTTTGTTATATTATTTACGTAAATTGAAAAACAACCATCACCATCTGTATAACCAACGAATCATTGATAAAAGCAGAAATCGCATGTTCCACATTTATCTTCTATTAAAGAAAATCGAGTAATAGACTCAGTCTCTGATGGATATTTAAAAGAAAAACATCCAGGCGAATTGTTTCTATCAATAACCTTATTACTGATTGTCATAAGCAATCGAGTAGTTATTGCTTAACGAAAGATTTCCGCATCGAGTGGAATTTATATTTAATTGAACAGCCTACCCTAAAATTATTGACCGTTCAACCTGTACCAGCACCCATTTCAATAAATGCTGAAGATAATAAAAATATAAAAGAAGGAGGCATCAATCAAAAACTTAAATTATTTAAACGAGGGAATGCCATATCTGCTGCACCAATTAATAAAGGTAGTAATCAATTACCAAAACCACCAATAAAAGCAGGCATAACCATAGTAGGGTAAGAATCCGGATCTATTAAAGAACACCAAAAACTCCCCTCCGAACCGTGCGTGCGGCTTTCACCGCACACGGCTCTCCACTAGATTATATACACACTAAGGAATAATTTAGTATATTCCAGGACCATCATAAATGCCTTTATGTACCTTATCATGACAAGGTTTACATAATGGGATTTGTCTTCGACTCAAATTCACAGTAATACCTTTTAAAGTATTATCCGTTTTTCCCTTGCCTAACTTATTTCGATGATACATTTCTACATTTTCTTTAGTTTGACAAATAGCACATACTTGATCTAGTAAACTTTTGGTTCTTATACTATAGTTAAAAATATCATAAGGCAACTTAGAATTTATACTAAATTTATTTATTCGTTTTAAACTTTTGTGCAGACCCAAAGAAATACTACCCTCTTTATGTGAGTATGGAATAGAAATATAGTACCCAAATTTTTTGAAGATCTTGGCTCTTGAACTAATCTTTAATTTATTCATCAACGTACATGCTGCACTATGTTGAATAAGATATTGTATGAAATTTAGTTGGGAGCGGTTATATGCAAAAGAATAGTAGTTTAGTATCCCTCTTCAGATTTCATTATATTTCTGAATAATAACATGATTTTCTAGGTTTACTCAAGCAACCTTCCTTGTTGGTATAACTTTTCTTTTACTAAAATTAATAATTTTGCAAATACCTTGTTCTGACAGTTTTTTCGTAATTCTCTCTAAGGGAGCAAGAATTAAGATTTTATTGACAGGGGTACGAGCTCTGATTTTTATGTTATCCTTAGTGTAAGAGTCTTTCCTCCTTTTTTGATCGAAAGTGCGACTACTAAAGGTTCTTATTTGAGCTCCTAGAAATTCTGCTCTATCTTTTAAGGCAGAAGTGACTTTAGTCTTATCCACGTTTAATTCCAACTTAAGCTCTTTTTGCAAAAATATTTTTATTTCATCTTTTAGTTCAATAGCCATTTTATGAGGACCATTTATGGCAATTAAGAAATTATCGGCATATCGGACATAATATATGCGATAACCCGTGACTGGTATTTTTGATTTCAATTTTGACCTTTCTTTTTCCAATTCTAATATTTGTTTTTTCCTTTCCTCAAGATTAAGGTCCGAACTTACATTATATCTATAACTGGGTAAAAATACTTGTCTCAAATTGGAAATTTTACTATGTATTCGTTTATATTCAGGATTATCAACACTAGTTGGTCCCGACAACTTACTATCCTCGACTTTTTTATTCATAAAAACATCTAAGGCGTGTAAGTAAATATTAGATAGTATAGGAGATAGCGTTCCTCCTTGAGGGGTCCCTGTTTCCCCATATTCTGTCTTTTTATTCAACAAATCTACATAGTTAACTTTTATAGCCTTTCATATGAAGTCAATAAATTCTTTATCATTGATATATCTTTTTAACACATCAATTAATAATTGATGATTGATAGTGTCAAAATATTTACTAATATCTCCTTCTATAAATCATTTGGTACCAGCCCATCCAGAGATCTGTTTTAACGCCGTATGGGTTCCCTTTTTAGGTCTAAATCCGTGACTACTATTTTGAAAGATTTTTTCAAAGATTCTTTCAAGTTCGATAGCCGCAGCTTTTTGTACTACTTTATCTCTTGGTCCAGGGATACCTAGGGGACGTAAAGTTCCATCTTTTTTAGAGATATAAACCCTTCGTATTGGCTTGAACTTGAAACTATGATCTTTCAAACTAAGTGAAAGATCCTTTATAGTTTCCTTGGAGTATCCATCCAATGTAAAATCATCCACACCTGGAGTATTTGCTCCCTTTTTCTTACTTATAAGATCATATGCATATTTAAGGTTATGAGAATCTTGAAGATTTTTATAAAGGCCTGTGTATTTGATATCGTCAGACAGACCCTTCGTTGAAAGGTTTATCTTGTTGTCTCAATCTAGCTGATCCACTTTTCATTCACTAGGCATTACCCTAGTCGTATATCCACGTTTATTCGTGGAAACTGATACTATTGAATCTCCGTCACCATATGTCTCGCGACACTTAGGCAATCCCCAAGTTACGTTAAATGGTTGTATCTTTGCCCTTAGGACTCCTTTCGTTTTCAATGCATTAGATGCATTATTGGATGCAGGTAATGTGTCTGCATTTTGACTTCTTCTAATCTCATCAGTACCTGCAATTACTTGTGTGCGGTATAAGTAATCGATCATGTAATTCGTCCACAAACTCGGATTCAAAATTACTATTTTATCCATAGGCAACCTACCTCACCCCTGCTTTTTCAAACTTACCGCTATTTGTCACAAGGGCTTTTCCTGCATGCTATGTTTTCCCATATTGATTTCTCTCAGAGATAAGCAGGATGGTTTATAAACTGTACACATAAGTTTAATGTTATTTAACATAAACCATTTAACGTCACATGGGCGCACAAAAAAATCATAATAAAAGCATGAGCTGTAACAACAACATTATAAAATTGATGGTTACCCATTAAAATTTGTTCGCCTGGATAAGCTAACTCTAATCTAATTAAAATAGAAAAAAGTGTACCTATAATTCCTGCGAATAAGCCAAAAATTAAATATAAAGAACCAATATCTTTATGATTAGTTGAATATAGTCATCTCGAAATAAAAGCATCCGAAAAAAAATTTTTAAAATTAAAAGACATAAAAAAAATATATAAATTTAAAAATAATTTTTTTTCAAAATAATTATGAAAAAAAATTTAAAAGAGTTAATATAAAAAATTAAAAAACTTAATTAATTATTTTGCAAGATAAAATTCTTGAAAATAATTAGAAAAATAAGTTAAAACAAATTTAGCAATTATTAAAGGAATCTCTTTTCTTATATGAAAGTTTAAAGAACGAAAATACATACTTAATTTAATATAAAAATATAATTCACGTTCATAAACAGAGATTAAATCTAAAGGAACTGAATTTAAATCAGCTGCTAATGGACATCTTGTTGATAAAAGATCTAAAATGTAATAAACTACAAATAAAATAAAAATTTTATTTATCTTTTTTATAAAATCTAAATAAGTCATATAAGATATAACTTAAAATTAATATTATAATAATTAATATTAATAATATAACAAAAGGATAATCTATAAAATAATTATTACAAAATAATATTATTACTTCAGGAATAAAATTAAAAATAAATAAATTATTTAAAAAAAAAAAAAAAAATAATATTAATATTAAAAAAAAATAATATAAAAATATTAAAAAAAATAAATTAATA
>Ga0100381_1002505_pt1 | contig 16464 bp, 16 predicted proteins | sample CryGeymeta201505_FD_80416 | JGI IMG/M metagenome (GOLD analysis project Ga0100381, IMG submission 80416) | Groundwater microbial communities from Crystal Geyser aquifers in Utah, USA - Crystal Geyser metaG 2015-05 | ecosystem: Environmental > Aquatic > Deep subsurface > Groundwater | place: USA...
CTATTAGTTCTCCTTTTCTTCGCTTTTGGAAGATTCTACTTTGGTCATATCCATTTCAGCATGCTAGTGCTATGAGGTCTTATTTTATTATTTTTTCCATCGTTTGGGAGCTGCAAAGTCAAAGGCAGTCTTCCAGCTTTGACATTCGGCATATTTGCAAACCATATTGATAACATGATCAAGATTCAAACAAAGTCTTCCCTTCATGAACTAGGATATAGGAAGCCTTCTGGCCTCGATTCCTAGATCTTGAGCTCTCTTTAGACTGGCATTTTTGAGAATACTCCTATCAACAAGTCCTCCTAATATATAAGCTGTATCTTCATATGGATAAATTGTACTGTTTTCTATGCTTTCCAATTCAAGAGAAGCATCAGGACTCAGATATACAGCTTTCTTGCCTAGCTTTGCTGCGGTTTATAGAATATTTTCTTGGTGAGGAGTTACGGCCCAATATTGGATTCCCATTTTAGTTAGGTGGTTTTCAATCTGTCCCTGAACACTGCATAAATGAATACTTGGAGGATGATCGAAGTGCTTAATGACTCTCATGATCAGCTCCACCTGCTTAGCCAACGATCTGTTTTCTTTTTCATTCATCTGATCTTCGAAGCTCATGTCGATCATGAAAACCTGTCCAGTGGTCATCGCTGCTCGGACCTTTTCCTTAAGTTAAGCTTTGTTTTTCTTGATGTTGTCTAAGTATATACGAGCCTCTTCATTTGTCATTTTGTCAATTACTTAATGCAATTTTTCTTTTTGGATTTTTCTCTGCTCTTGCTTTTTGAGTTTTTTCAGCTCAGGATCATGCAAATACTTAGTAAGCTTGTCGACTCTCTCCTTTCTTTTCTGGGCTCTCGATTTATAGTCGGAAAGGCACTATTTCTGGTAAAGAGAAAACTCCTCAACTTCAAATTAAAAAAACATGAAATCTTGAGGAACTTCTTCCTTTGTTGACTCCTTTTACATGATAAATCAATTATAGAAATATTGAATAAGAAAAAATCAATGATTCTGGAGTCTCTGCGGTAAGTTTTTCCTGTAAAACTGAAAAAAAGCACACAGCTTTATATATATTTTTTGAAGGATAGTCCACTGATTAGCCCTGACTGTCTATCCAATCTTATTGTGATTGAAGGTAGAGTTTATGTCGAAAGATTCGCTGATTCTCCTTATAACTCATTATGTACACAGAAGAATTCCAGTTTGAATAAAACAGCTTAGACTTACTCATCAAGTTTCCCAGCGATACAGAATACTAGCCAGGAAGAGAGGATCTCTTCCTACCACTTCCTTTTGAAGACAGCCACAATTCATTATTGAACTTTCCTTTTGATGATGACATCCCGATGCTGGACTCTTATTCGGAGTCACCTGACGAATAGGAGAAGAGACTTGAAAAGATCAGGAGTGCATGTGACGTGCAAGAAGCAATGCTCAAAGCCTGCCTCCCCAAGAAGGGAAAGAAGTTCAGCAAGCATTTTGCCTCGAATAAGAAAGTGGAATAAATAAATCAAAAGGAGAAAAAAGGCAAGGGCAAAACAAAAAAGGTTAAGAAAAACAAATATTGATCTTCATAGTCTTGTTTTTAATAAATTTCGAATATTTCTCAATCTTTGAGCTTACGTATTGGAGGCGGCCTGGCTCTTGGCAACGTGCTGGCCCAACTAAAAGCTAACCTTTGAGCTTGTTGGTGCAAAAATTCATCTTTTTGTTTACCTTTACCGATATTTTTCTGAAATGATTATGGTATGCTCATTAAACAGAAAGTAGCACGGCCGCCTTTGAAACAAGAGAATTCACTAAGTTTAAAGCTGATTACTACACTAGAATAACGAGTTGGATCGATCAGTACCACAGATGGGTAATATTAGAATACGCTAGTGTTTGTTTGAGAATTGAGCCTATTGGTAGTATGAACGAATAGATTAGGTAAAGAGCTTAACAAAAATGAATATTTTAAATAAAGTTGGTCTCATTTTGTTTCTTTACCAAATGGTGATACTTAGTTCTAAAAAGGAGCAATAAGTCATGCTGACCTTAGAACAATACTTTGGAACTCTAGAACATATTGTTGATCTCAATGCTGGCATAGATCATTGTATGATGCTGGTTTGAACTTTCTTTTAAATTAACTAGGTAAGATTGTGTCGAAGATTGATCAAACAGAGAGCACTCTTTCTTTTTCTCTGAGTAAAGACTCAATATCAATCACAACATTCCCTCAATTTATTTGAGCTTGACCATTAAAAAATATGTAATAGTCACTTGCCCTCAAATATGAGAACTTTTATAGGGAATATGAGTGTATTTGGTATTTGGGAGTGGCTTTTATGATATAAATAATATTAATAGTTGCATGTCGAAGACAAATCACAAGAAAAATCTTCAACTCTAGATATAAGAGGTGAAGATGCTTCTTCAGAAGAAGGAAAAATTTTACCTGGTTGGTATCACAGGAAGAACCAGCTTCATTTTATAAAATATCAATGGCACCAAGTTCAAAATCACCATTGGTAATGAACTTAAATGCTCATGCTAAAGAGTAAACGGGAGACAATGTATTCACACTCTCTACGTTCTTACAGACATCTTCTATTTACCAGAAGATCATAACCTGCTTTTTAGACATATCTATGACGACAAAGAACTGAGGTACATTATCGCCAATCGACGTATTCACGACAACAAAGTCGAATAATTTCTAAAATACACCAAGATAAAAATCAACAGAAGAAATGTGATCGTTGAGGAGGAGGATGAGGATGAAGATAATTTGTGTGCCATCTGTCACATGCAGATTGTCAAAAATGATGCGACAACCTCCTGTGCAACTGTTTGTAGAAACACATTTCATTTGGAATGTTTCAGTCAGTGGGCTAAGCATGAGATGAAAAATAATAATGTAGTTAAGTGCCCTCTTTGTAGAGATTAAAAGACACCCGATATTATCAGGTAAATCAAATAAAAGTAATACATGCTCAAGGAGCAGCAGTTCAATAAAAAAATAGGCAAATAATTCATGTATTACTGTGATGGGTGTCAGCTCAGATAAATTGGAACTTGTGAGGCTGTATACAAGTGTGTCCTTTGTGAGGATGTCACACTCTGCTAAAGCTGTTTCAAGCTTGGTAGGCACATCAAACATTCATTCATTTGCAAAAGTGGAGGCTAAAAGAAATGGAGAGAATGTGAGGATCGAAAAATGAAGAAAAAGTTAGATAGTTAACAAGGATTTATCAGAACCAAGCTGAAGAATTCAAGAAGATTGTATAACTTCCTGGCAGCCACACTTCCTTGCTACTTTAGCAAGAACACAAGATGGAATATAATTGAGTGCAAAAAGCTGGACATTAAAGTGTAATAACTATAATGTATAGCTTGTGCTGATAAGCAAAAGGCATTCTTGAGGAAACTCAGTTGTGGGCATTTCATACATCACCGTTGTCTCAGGAAAAGGATAGAGAAAGGTAAATTTTACTGCAAAGTCGATGGTCAAAAATATCTGCTGGGGTATGAAGCATTGTTAAAACATGAGATGCTAAATAAGAAAACAGAGGAGATTATAGAATAGCGAGATGATTCAGAATAAGAGGAAGAGGAAAAAGATTAAAGAAAGTCACCTCTAAAATCATCACCTTTAAAGTCAAGGACCTCTTCTAAAATACTCCGGACCTAGAAAAGTACAACTTCCTGTGATTCTCGCAAGAAGGGAAAGAAAGGAAAGAATTCAATCGAAGAGAGGAACAAAAGTTTGACATCAAAATTCATGAACCCGGAGTGATTATGTTTTTAATTTTATCAATCGATCTCTGCAGCATACTTATTAACTTAAATTCTAAATCGAAAATGAAGATGCACAATAGTAACACAACAACTTACATAAAAAAATTAGTCAAGATAGTGTACTAAAAAGAAAAGCAAATCGAAAATATGAAGGCAATCCTCAAGGAAAGAACAGCGCCAGCTAGCAAAGAAAATATCGATGTGGAAATTGATGACAATATTCGAATGGATCTCGAATATGCCTCTTCACAAATGAAGTAGCTCAATATGCATGTGTTGGGAATGGAAATAAAAGTGACTGAGCTGGAGAAATAGCTTGAACTATAGACCAACAAGAATTTCTAAGCCCAAGCCGAAAATTAGAAGCTAAAATTAAAACTAGAAGAAGCAAAAAGAGTTATGGTCCAACAATATCAAAGTTTGGTATAGTTTGAAGAGATTATCAAAGAAAAGACTGAGGAAAAATAGAATTGTGAATCTAAAATGGCTGACATGAATAAATTCGAATCTGAAAGGCTTCAAAGCATCAAGTTTCAGGAAGAAAAATACCTGCAGATTATCAATCAATTAGAAGGAGAATTATCTTAATTCAAGCTCACTTATCAACTTAAGGATAGTGAGTTTAAGAAAATCAAGTAGGATCTTGATTAGAAAAAAGTGGAAAAAGGTGTCTTGAATAATAAGATATAGATAAAAGAACAAGAAAATCTCGCTTTGAATGCATTGCTGGAAACTCAGAAAGAAACCATTATTTCTCTAAAAAACGATGTAAGCTTACTGAAACTATAATTGGAAACCTTACAAGATAGCCTCAATATGAAATAAGGCCAAGCCAAATTGTTGAGCGAAAGTCTCAAAGATTATGAAGAATTTGCCTTCTAAATTGCTCAACACATTGAGGCTGCCTATCACAAACACTGCTCTCAAGGAAAGCTAAGAAGTTCCAAAAAATTGATCAGTCGCTTAGATAATTGCAGAACAAGATTTGAGTTTGCATTCTGCAAAATGGATCAAATTCAGCTTTGGATGGATGCTACAGCTGAGAAGCTTGAAAAAATCATGAAAATGAATGAATTTCCAAACGAGACTCTCGATAATTTATCAATAATTGCTGAGTCATTTGAATAAAAGCTGGATTTGTGTGACCTGACAGAAAGGTTAGAAAAAATAAAGGAAGAGCAAGACAAAAATGAAGAGATGCTTCTTGATAATTTACAGAAGGAAGTATAAAAGAGTGAGTTGCGTGAGAGGAGTAAGTTGGTAGAGCTTGATGAGATTAAAGAGGTTTTGAAGGTCACAAAAGATATCAATCGTGAGCTGTTGAACTAGATCAATAGTAAAGAGTATGTGATCAGTTAGTGTCGCAAACATTATGAACCTTTGCTTGGCAATAAGGCTAGTAAATAATACCGCAATCTGAAAAATCTGTTGGATCTCCTAAATTGACTTCAGACAAAATTATGATTAAAGTTTTTTTAATTACTATCAATCGAAAATATAAAAATACTGAATCAGTCATTATCAAGCTTTAAGATAGGCATATACAAGCTTTTTCTTCTTGAGGAAGGCTCCTTCTCTGTTTTCTTTATCCTTTTTGTATGGCCGCATCTGGGTAAATATATCCCCAGAAGACTTCTTGATTGAGTCAAAGCTAGTGCCAAATTTGGAACGAATTCCGACTTTCCCAAAGTTGCTATCCTTCAATTTGCGAGATTACATGGATTTATTCTTACGCTTAGGACTTTTGCTTCGAGAAATTTTAGTGTGGCTTGTGTCAACAACTTGAATATAAGGAGAACTGCTTTGACGCTTTAAATTTCCTTTTGAGGTGCTTTTTTTCAGTGACTTGGCTGATGAGTAGCTATGGAGAGGCCTCTTGACCTCTTTATAAACCTCAAAGATCTGTCGAAGCTCAGGTCGAAGCAAGGGCTCATTAAGGAACTCAAAGTCTCTAAACAATAACTTTTCCTTTGAAGCAGGAATCAAATGTTCGTTCATCAAGGCTTCACTAAATTCTTGTTCATCATCACCAAGCTCGTTCTAGTCAAAGTTAAACTAGTCGTTGGTGGGAACATAAGGAGGTCTGAGTTTTTTTGAAAGGACGGTTTATGAGTTAATTCTGCCAATCCAAGGATGGAATAAAATCTCTTTCAGACCTTTCAGTGATCCGATTCTCATCTTTGGATTTTTGTGCAATAGACCTGACAGTAAATTTTTAATTTCATTTGAGAGCTCAACGTGGTCTGGGAATGTGAGCTCTTCATTCACAATAGCATTTTTGATCTATTCTTCGTTTCTCGAATAGAAAGGAGGTAGTCCTGTCACTAATTCATAAAGAAGTGCTCCAAGAGTATAGAAATCCACACCATAGGAATGCCCACTCTTCTGAATCATTTCAGGAGGCATGTATTCAGTGCTACCACAAAAACTGTATGTGACCTCCCTAGAATCAAGGCCAACTTTTGATAGCCCAAAGTCAGCAATTTTGACGTGGCCATCGTGATTAATCAACAAGTTTTACGGCTTGAGATCTCGATAGATAATATTTTGTTGATGCAAGTACATGAGACCATAAAGGATCTCGATAAAGTAGAATCTAGCATCTTCTTCAGACATTCTCTTGACGGTCTTCAAGTAGTAGAAGAGCTATCCTCCAGGACAATCTAAATAAAGGGAAATGTACAATCTAGCACGAAACAAACGAAGTTATGAGTTTCGAAGCAATGGTTGAGTTTTACAATAAAGGGATGATTTAGCATTGCCATTATCGATTTTTCATTTTCTATGATATTCTCTTTCTGGTTTTCGCTTATGAACCGTTTCAGCATAACTTTCATGGCATAGAAGTTGCCATCTCTGAGGCTCCTTACTAGATAGACCTTACTGAAGCCTCCAATGGCAAGGCATTTGCAAATTTTATATCTCTTGAGACGACCTTCAGCAATGTACTCTAAGCAGTTGAAAGATGTTTTTCTAGAAAGAACGCCTTGCCCAATTGAGATCTGATAGTCCAAGAGGATATCCTGGTCGATAGATTAGAAACCTACAATTTGAGCTGTTTTCAAGAGGGGGTTTGCATCTCGCATATTGAGTAAATATCTATATATTTCTTGATGGAAGATGTAGGAAAGATTCTTCGTTTAGATGCCAGTAGGCAACTTGACTTTGAGAAGAGTGCCTCTGTAATTGAGTGCGACGATGAAGAAGGTCGAAGCAGTGGTGATGGGTGGAGGCTCAGGATAGAGCTGTTGGAAATCTTGTTCAGTCCATTGATAGACTCCATCAGAGTTTATTCTTTGCTTGAGTTTAGATCCACCTTGCTTTTCTTTTTTCTATTTCTACATTTCTAAATTAATTTAAAGTCGTATCAAAACAGCTCTACAAAAGATGTTAGAATGATTCCCAAATGCCAAACTATACGATAATTGTGCAACGGGGTACTCAAATTTAAAAATTATAGAAATGACTGTGGTTTAGCCATTAGGATGGTAAAAGATTAAAATAGCTATGACTTTTTGATGTTAATTAAGATTATAATAAGCGATGGGATCTCATGACGACAAAGGAGGGCATGTAAAATCCATAAGCAGCTTCCTTTCGGGGGGGTTGGCTGGAGTGGTTGCTAAAAGTATGATAGCACCAATCTAAAGGGTCAAGTTTCTCTTTGTTGTAAATCATCTTATATCAAGGAAGACCTCCAACAGAAAATTCACCTACGCTCTATTTAAAGCTGACCTTCTCACGATAGTCAAGATCCATGGATTAGCCAATTTGTGGAGAGGAAACATAATGAACGTTGCAAGAGTATTTCCCACTGCCGCCATTGTATGTTCCTTAGAATGTAGGATTTTTCAGTCTTTGACTTCTTCAGAACACGATTTTATAAAAAAGATGGTACCTTCAAGCAACAAGTTATCTTATATTTTTGTGGGGCGACTGCTGGAGTTACTTCGCTGACCTTAACAACACCCTTGTAATTTGTTAGAGTAAGACTGGCTATGGAAAGAGATAGTTTTAGTTATAACAATAATCGGGAGGCCTTTAAGACTATTATATCAAGAGAAGGCTTTTCAGGTTTCTACCAAGGCTTTGGAGCAGCACTATGCGGTATATTTGTTTATCACGGCTGCTCTTTTTTCATTTTCACAAAGCTCAAAGAGGTAGTAAAAGCAAGGTGGCCTGCATAATATTCAAAATGGTATGTCGATTTTTTGATTGGAGGATTGAGTGCAATTGGACAAATAGCAGCATATCCATTTGACGTATTGAGAAAGAGAATGCAGGGCCAAAAACTTTTATTTCACAAGGGATAAATTCCCACTCTAAGCAACTATAAAACCTTAATTCATGACATATATGCAAAGGAGGATGGAATTATAGGATTTTACAAAGGAGTGTCGTTAAATTTAATCAAAGCTCCTCTATCTTTGGCGACCGTTTGGACAGTGAAGAACCATGTAAACAGAATTCTTGACAAGAATTATGATTTTTGATGTTTAACACTTAACTTAATTAAATCATATTTAGCTCCGGCAAATAGGACAGGTTGGTTTGATCTTGGACCATCCTGTGATGCAGGTCTCATGAAATATATGCATATCTGAACAAACCAAAGGAATAATTTTTTAGCCCTCGGTAAAATTTTGAAAACAAATGACGCATTCACTGCACTTTGTTAGTGTCTACATAGTGACCTCTTTTCTTTTTGGCAAATTTACTTTTTTACTTTTTCTGCAGCAGAGGAAATAAATGACAACAGCCACTAAGATAAGCGGGATCAAAGCGATGAGGATGATGACAAGGAATATTTTAGGCTTGAACATGATTTGGAAAAGAATGTAGATTTGGAGAAAAGTGCTCTGGAAGTTTGGCAAAGGGAGATAGACAGCAAGAACCGCCCCATAGATAAAGAGGCTAACTTCGGATAATTCTGTCAACAATGCCATTGTTCGGTAGCAATAAATAGATGTTTCGAGTACAGTTCTGATAGCATTTTGTCCAATTTTCTCACGAATCTATCTGTATTCTTAACTAACGTCGTTGACTTTCTCCATGTTTTAAAAGTCATAGCTAAGACAACTGACTCTGATGCCCCACTCGTTCTGAACCTCGAAAAACAGCTGTTACTCATCGAAAGTTTCTCCAGCAACAGTAATAATGTCTTGGAGAAACAAGCAATGTCTGAATTCGTTTGCTACTTTGATCAGTAGAGATCTATTCCTGAGTCTAGTGTGCCGAAAATACAATAATCGGGCAAGCTCGAGGATGTTTTGAGCCAACATGAGTCGAATGAAAAGCGTAAATGATGAGTTTGAGTCCTATTAGGGAGGTGGAGAGACCCAGCAATGAATGAAGTAAACAAAGAACACTACAGCAGTTCTGGTAGTGAGTAATTTGATTGCTGAGTTGTGTTATTCTGATAGTTTTTTGAGGCATTCCATGAAATATCGATCGACTATGGGTGGACTTTCTGGTAGTTCTCTCATTACTAATTAGTTTTTTCGGGTATATTATACAAAGGGATCAAGTTTGAAATATCTGAAATGCATCATAAACTGGAAATTAAACATCATGGCCTAGTCAAAGGATCATAGTTACTCCTTGAACTTTCTGTCAGATCTTGGCATAAGATACACTTTGATATCAAATATCACCATACTTCATAAAAGAATATTAGTATCCCAATTAGTAAGATAGATTTTTCCTTATAATTACCCAAATTAAGAAAGCTTGGTTTTGAAGAAAGGCCTCGATCAAAAGCTCTGATAGGAGAATTCAAATGGATTGAATTTTCATTTGGCAGGGTTAGATATGAGACTATCATGTTGATATGTGATTTACTGATGAAATAAATGAAGGGATAATTTAATAATTGAAGGTTTTGTACTATGTTCTAGAACACTCTTTCAGGATTTGACAAATTGACATTTATACTAAAAATTAGGTGCTTATAATAAATTGACTCATGAAGCGCAAACACTTCCCTTCAGACTGTGACGATTTCGAAGAAGCTGTGTTCACAAGAAAACGATTCTCCAGAGCTCCACCAACCAAAGAATATCTTCCTTGCAAGTTCAAACTTTTCCGACCATGGGAACTGACAGAAGAAGTATCGAGATATCTGTCTCTCAAAAATAGAGTGAACAGCAACCAGATGGATGACAGAACAAATCCTCAATTAGCAATAGTTCCATACGAGCCCAATCCATATCAAAGAATTATAGATGGCATTACATCATGGCCTCATGAATATTACTATGAGCCTGAGCCGATGGATATAGAAGAAATTGAAGTTTATGGTTCATGATTGTATACTTCCTTTTGTTCATTCTCAATAGTAATTTATTACTTTCGGCTATTATTGACTTGAATATTGATAAAAGTCAAATGATCTAAAGTTGAGGTAGAGTGCGAGGATAAAAAAGAAAAAGATCAGGCTGTTCAAATCGATGTGTTAAAATCACGATGAGATTGAGCCAATTATGCCATAGCTTCATAAAGCCTTTTTCCTAAAGGTGGATAATTGAACCCTATATACTTTCCAATATTCAATATTTTGGCCTTCTCATTCACAAGCAGGTTATGAATTACGTCTCTTCTGCAATCGCTTAACATATGCACGATGTGACCAATCATCCTCTATCCTTGATCTTCTTGAACCTATGTAATATATGGTTTACCGATTGCAGCAAATCTTGACTCCAATCTATATTGATGAGAAGCAAGTCTGAAAGAGACACGTTTACTGTCTTTGAGTCCTTGGTCTAATTTCTCAGGAATGAATGATTTAGAAGATCAATAAATGTTGTCCTTTCAGAATGAGTCAACTTGAGACATCTGCACAAAAAATTCTGGAATGGAACAGAAAACCTGTCCTTGATAAATTTCGAATAAGGAGTTATTTTTGACATTTATAGTCTGTCTCTCCTTGATCTTTCGTCTTGGTTTCCCAAAAGTTCCAGCAAAAAAGATTCAGAATGAATCAGGCAGCAGACATTTTATTTTTCTAGCATGTTTTGACCCTCCTCAGTGAATATATTTTTCAAGGCTTCAATGATGAGAGGTGACTGTTAAAAATTCTACAATCCACCTATCGCTGATTAGAGCATCATAAGTCCAAGCTTGAAAATATCAAGAGATCGATCGACTTCTTGATTGGCTTGGGTTTGACTCATTTTGATGAAGTTTTTCTGAGTTGAATTCATATCGAAAAGACTGCATAACATAATAACTACTTTTGTTTCTGCTGACTGCGAAGATTATACAAACTACTCGAATTATTGCTGTTGTTGACAATTAGGTGATAGTAGAGACCCATGCCTAATTTTACTTTCCCTTAGCTATTGAATAAAATTTGAGAGGGAGACAAACCCCCGAAATGTTGGTCGATCGATTTATAGAAACTTTCTAGAGCTGAGAAAACTTGTCCAAATATTTCTCTGATGACACTTTCAGGTAGGACGAAAACGGAGTCAAGAAGATTGACTAAGCTCCCATTTTCACAATACTAAGTGATAACAGAAATGGCACCTTCAGGCACATTGAACAAATACCCTTGCAACTGTAGAAATTCAGGGATAGAATTTACATGCTGCTGCCATGTTTCCAGCCAAGCCTTGAGAGCTATCCTTTGGTCTTTGAGGTTCAAAGGTTCTTCCTTTGAAGTTAGAAGCTTCAATTTTGGAACATAGAGTAATTTTTTAAGGGTGCCTGTATTGTGCCTATGCTTGAGAATTTCTAAAGTTATGCAATCGGTCATCTTTAAACTAGGTCCCTTTGTTGACAAGGCTTTGTTTTTATGGATGGAGCGATCAAGATCTTCCATTTCGAGGCGGAATTTGCTTTTCATTTTGAAATATTTCTGGATTGTGGCAAGAGGATTGCCATTCTGCTACTTTGTTTTTTAAGGAGGTTTGTTTTACTAAGTTATTAACTTGCTTACGATAGAGATAGGGTCAAGTAGTTTTTGTATTTCTCGGTACTAGCTGATTTTAACGATCCTGTCTAAGTTTTCTAGCACGTCTTTGTTAGTCTTTTTTCTTAATGTCGCAAACATTACTTCTTTTGACGCATGTTGAAAGCATCAGGTAGTTTGTTGTAAGGCATGCGAGGTCTTCGGAAAGTTTATCTGAATTATGGAGGTCCTTTTTATGGAGAGCGACTGTCGCCATGCTGAGCACTGTTTTCTGTGCGGAGGTGCAGGTTGTTGGTGCTGGAGGGAGGCTTTTGCGGTTTATTGAGAAAACTCGTACTGCTGTGATCGGTCTTTACGATCGATAATTAATTATTCATGCGAAAAAAATTATCATCGAATGAACAATATTCCAAACCATCATAACATCATAACAACACCCTCACTTTTTATCTCAGCCTTGTCTTCAATCTTTCAGCTTGAGTTTTCTGTGTTTCATATTCTCCCACTAGCTTACTCAAGTAGTTCTTTCCTTTGAAAATTTCAGTCTGTAGCTACTGATTGGTGTGAATCTCAACCAGCATCTTCCTGGTCATTGTTTCAGCTTTGTTGCTGAGAAACTCCTTGCTTGCTGGTATGTCTTTCATCAGCTCATTTTTGACATGCATGTATGCTCTCAGCTTCGTTTGCTATTTAATCTTGTTGAGTTAGGCAATGGAATCATCCTTGAGAAGGCTCCTTAAAGATGTAGCACTGAGTTTTCCTTTGCTCGTGTTTCGGTGCATGCATGAAAACTAGAACTAATTTTAAGGTGCCTGACGAGTTAGAGAAGGCAAATGAGTGGTGCTGAAATTATGCTTCATATATTATGCGCCTGCAGAAGTTACGCTGATTTTATCCATTGCAACTTTCTTCTCTTCTATGATAGAACAATTATAATGACAGTTGGAAATCTAATATCAAAAGTCGAACAAATTACTTTTCAATATTTTTTTGTCAAAGTAATCGTTGAACCTTTCTGGACTAAAGATGCGAGTCAGTTTTTTTTATTGTTGTAACTTGGTTGATATTAATAAAATTAACATATGTTTGATTCGCGTCTATCAGACAGATCTAGCTCCTCGGTTCATGCTCTCCCCAGAAAATAAGAATGGGCAATCATTTATGAACAACGGGCTCGTGAGTTCGAAAGGGCAAAATCCATGGAGAAGATCCTTTCGCAGTAAAAAAAAGACAAGTTCAAACAACAGCTCGACATACAGCTCATGCACAAGCACAACTCCAAGCATAGCTAAAAAGAAGAAGATAAGAAATACTATGAGTATATAATGCAAAAAGCTCAATAAATGAAGGAAAAGTAAGAAAAGGAAAAATTCAATAAATTCCTTATGAGCAAAGAACTCTAAGAATCCAATCGCAAGATCATGGAGTCAAACCAACCGAATAATGAGGATTATGGAAAAGTCTACAATATTGATATTGGTAGGAAGTCAGAGTTGGAAAAGAAATAAAGAGCAGAAGCTATGAGAAGGAATGTCATTGCTACTCTGGATAAGCAAAGGTAGGAGAAAGATGCGGAGCTGAGGCAAAGGAAAATGCAAGAAGAGCTTGAAAATCAGAGAAATATGGAATACCAGGAATCTCTTTTGCATCGCAACGGAGGGCACAAAAAGTACGAGCAAAATCAAAAAGTATACAATTACTATCGTGATATTTACAATCAAAAAATGAGGAGAGATAAAGATCTTGAGCATAAATTTGTTGACAGTGTTCAGCAAAAGGAAGCAGAAGAGGCACAAAGACGTAGATAGAGGGAATTATTTGACAGAGAGAGAAAAAATATTGAGATGAAAGATACCCTTGAGAAGCAACTTGAGATTCTTCAGAAGAAAAAAGAGTAGTAACAAAAAGTTAATCCTGAGCAGGTGAGTTACAGTTTCATAAATAATATTTTCAAAGACAAGAGACCGACATACAACAAGAAAGAATATTCCTTGTTTTTAGACAGACAATCAGAAGAACAGAGGTTGAATAAAAAATCCCAAAAATATATGAATTAATAGGAATATCGATACAACTCCAATCAGCTCAACGTAAGTATAATTTTATTCAGAAAGCTATCACGGGAAACTATACATTTGATCGATACTACGATCGGTCCATGAATAATATTGGAGACAGACTTAATATCAGTGCCATCGAACCTCTCAAACTCGATGATGCTGAACTTCTTAAAACTAAACTGGAGGTGGCCCGAAGTCATCATAAATCTCCAAAACATGTTGGAGATAAATTATAGAGCCCTTTCCCCTTTGGTGCTTGATTTTTATCTCAGATAATAATAAAGAATTCGCAGTTATATTTAAATGGACTAGGACTCGACACTCAACGAATTGAAGGGAAGAATTTCAATGCTCAAGGAGCAGCGTAGCTAAGTTATGACAGACCTAATAGCTGAGAGAAAGGAAGTTGAGCTGATGCAACAAGAGATGATGAAGCTTAAAAAATAGAAAGGTTACCTTGAAGGCCTCATTAAGTAAAAAACTACAGCATCAAAGTAGTATGACCGCATCATATTGTAATCAGAGCGTACCCTACTCAAAGTATTTTTGTGGGTATTTAGTTAAGCGAAAACACTAAAAAATTGTTGCTAAGTGTCGATAGTCAGTATGGCAAATTTTTACACAAGTGATTTGATAGTTCTTGATTTCCAAGCCTTTTAGGAAAATTGGGTCATTTATGAAGATTCAAGATTATTCAAATTGAATATTATTTGTTATTTAAAAGATGAGCAGAGAGAACTATGAGCTCACTGGCCAAAAAATCCAAGGATACACCATATCGAAACCTATTGGTCAGGGAAAATTTTCCATTGTATATCGTGCTGAAAACGAACAAGGGATTCCTTTTGCTCTCAAAAAGATCAAGGTATCAAATGTGCAACTTTAGATTTTCGATATGGCTGATCAGAGGCAGCGTGAAAAATGTTTGAGAGAAGTCGATATAATGAAAAAATTGAACCACCCTCATATCATCCAGTACATCGATTCCTTCATCCACAATAATGAGTTGATCATAGTCACCTAGTGGGCTGAAAAAGGCGACCTCAAAAAACTTATCAAGGAAAAAGAAAGCGATGACCTTCAGTTCGATGAGCCAACCATTTGGAGCCTTATGAAGCAGATAGCTAGTGCACTGAAGCATATGCACGAAAAGAGAATCATGCATCGTGACCTCAAGCCAGCCAACATCTTTATCTCAGCAGACAACTCTCTCAAAATTGGTGATCTGGGACTTGGAAGAAGTTTCAGCTCTGAAACTCTCGAAGCATACTCAAAAGTAGGAACACCCCTTTACATGTCACCAGAATTGATTCAGGATTCAGGATACACAGAAAATGCTGATGTTTGGTCATTGGGATGCATTTGCTATTAGCTAGCAGAACTCAAGTCACCATTCAGAAACAAAGAGGAGAAGATGTCCCTCATGGATTTGTTCGACAATATCACCAAGTGCAACTACAAACCCCTTGACTCTAGATATTCTCCTCAGCTGAGATAAGCTATCCATAACATGATAGTTGTTGATCCGACCAAGCGATGGGGATCAGAACAGGTTTATACCTATGCTTTGAAATGTATGGAAGACATCAAGAAACCTTTGCTTGATCCTTTCATTGCTATGGATGACATTTACATCAAACTCACTTTGTTGAATTACGATACAATTTTCTGCAAGGTCGCTTAAAGAAAACCTATCAACAAGCAGTACTTTGCCATCGAAGATGCACAATGCAAGGAATAAAATGGCCAGCTTAACTATTTTCTTGAACTTGCCTATTGGATCATGGCTTTGTCAAAACCTGACAAAAAGAAAGATAAGCTAGCTATATACACCAAAACTTTGATCGACTGGAGCTCACCAGAAGCAGCATGTAACAAATTGCTAACAGACCTTGAGGATTATGGCGTGAAAAGCGAGGAAGGAATGGGCGTAAGTGCTATTCGCAACGTATTTTTGTTGATAAGCAAGGAAAGGGTTACGGAGAGGGCGTTTGCTATCTGCTCAATTAAATTCTCACCAGAGAACTCATTCGCATGAACTTTCAGTTCAAGGCTCCCAACGAGACAACCAATGAAAAGACCAAAGATGAATTCGAATAACTCAACCCAGGTAAGTCATCAGAAATCGAAGAGGAAGAAAGAGATCTTTCTGAAGAATCTCTTGAAGGTAAAAATTATTGTATGCAGAAGAGTCAGTATTTGAACAGTCAATTCTCTTCAACAAGCAGAAGAGAAGAGATAGAAATAGCTTAGGAGGGCTTGTCGACAAGATTGAGGAGCTAGAAGAGGAGTAGAACAAAATCATGATTGTAGGTCGAGCTGATTAAAAAGAATGGAGATCTGAGTGTCTCAGACTTGAAAAAAAATTGGGTTAAATCGGAACAGCAGCCAAGGATGCTCGGAAAAAAGGAGGATATACAAACGCCTAAACTACCAGAGTGTCGCAAGCAGTACTTCTAGTGTTATCCAGAAACTGTCCGATCTTGTTAAGTATGTCAGACCAGCTGCATCAACCATGTTCAAGTCTATTGATAAGGATCTTGAAAAGATTGTATAGGGGTAAAAGAGAATAAAATCCAACTTCCATGGTAGCACTGAAATTTACACTTCGCTCAATCAATAAACTTTGGATTTAAGCAATCGAGCCGCCACTTTATCTAATTGGCTTCGGGAACGCTCTGCAGCCCTATAAAAGACTGAATA
>Ga0100381_1002508_pt1 | contig 16435 bp, 17 predicted proteins | sample CryGeymeta201505_FD_80416 | JGI IMG/M metagenome (GOLD analysis project Ga0100381, IMG submission 80416) | Groundwater microbial communities from Crystal Geyser aquifers in Utah, USA - Crystal Geyser metaG 2015-05 | ecosystem: Environmental > Aquatic > Deep subsurface > Groundwater | place: USA...
CAAACTGGCGCTCCACCGCCCCGAGCTGGGCCTGCATGCAGCCGCTCTCGATCGCATCGGCGGTCGTGCGCGGGTACTCCGTGATTGCTCCCGCGTGCAGTGTCAGGCCGGCGGTGCCGTGCGCGAGCGCACGGCGCATCAGTTCGATGCCGGGAAGGATGATGCCGCCCCGGAACACTCCGCTCTCATCGAGCACATCCACCGTCGTCGCCGTGCCGGCGTTGGCGACGACGCAGGAACCGCCGTGCAGGCCGTACGCCCCGATCAGTGCCACCCAGCGATCGACACCGAGCTGGGACGGGTCGTCGTAGCCGTTGCGCACCCCGCACTGCTCTGGCAGCGAGCGCGCCCAGATCAGCTCACCGCGATCTTCGCCGAGCGCCGCGCGGATCGACTCCGCTACCGAAACGCCCGCAACGTTGGCGATGACGGTCCGGTCGATGTGCCCGCGCGGAAGCCACAGCGCGATCGAGGCAGCGTCGGCCAGCGCAACGGCGCCCCGCGCGTGCCACCCGATTCCATCGTGCAAGCCCCATTTGATGCGGGTGTTCCCGATGTCGATGGCGAGGATCACAGGAGCCTGCGCAGGGACAGCTCGCCGCTCGCGAGCCGGTGCACGCCGCCCTCCCCGAGCACGAGCAGGGCACCGTCCGGATCGATCCCGACCAAGCGGCCTTCGAGGGGTGCGGCGAACTCCGAAACGAGGCGCACGCGCTCGCCCATCCATGCGGCGCGCCTCACCCAGTCGCTGCGGAACGGCGCGAAACCTTCCGCGGAGTAGCGGTCGAGGTCGCGCCCGAGCGAGCGCAGCAGCTCGGCGAGCAGCCGGTTGCGCGAGGGTCGGCGCGCAGCCGCACCCGCGATGTCGGTGGCCTCGATCGTGCCGGACGGGTCGAAATCCCGCGGCAGCGCGACGTTGACACCGACGCCGATCACGGCCACCGGGCCGGGGTGGGTGCCGGAGGCCAGCTCCACCAGGATGCCGGCGAGCTTGCGCCCGCAGTGCAGCACGTCGTTCGGCCACTTGAGCTTCAATCCCGCAACGCCCAGATCATCGAGCGCGCGCGCGACCGCGACCCCGATCGCGAGACTCAGCCCGACCGGGGCCGGGGTGGCCGCCGGAAAGCGCCACAGCAGCGAGAAGGTCAGGCTGCCGCCGCGCACCGAATGCCAGGGCCGCCCGCGCCGCCCGCGCCCGCCGGTCTGCTCCTCGCACACCAGGACGCTGGCATGCGATGCGCCGGCTTCGGCGAGCTCGCGCAGTTCGGTGTTGGTCGACACGCAGCGCTCGCGCACGAGAATTTGGAAGCGCCCGGCGGCGGCACCGAGCGCCGCGCGGATGCGGTCGGCGTCGAGCGCCTCGCCGGCAAGACTTCTGTCACCGATGAACATGAATTCATTATCCATCGACTCCGGCGGTCCTGGGGTCTTCCGGCGGCGCCTTCTTGATGCCGAGTTCCTGGATCTTTCGCGTGAGCGTGTTGCGTCCGATGCCGAGCAGGCGCGCTGCTTCGATCCGCCGCCCCGCGGTGGTGGCCAGCGCCCGTTCGATCAGGGTGCGCTCGAATTCCCGCAGCAGCACATCGAAGGCCTCCCCGCCGGCCTCGCCGAGCAGGCGGTCGGCCGCCGCCGCCAGGGCGGTGCGCCAGTCGCCGGCATGCGGGGCCGCCTCGCGCAGCTCGGGGGGCAGGTCGCCGACATCGACGTTCTGCCCCGGCGCCATGACCGTGAGCCAGTGGCAGAGGTTTTCGAGCTGGCGGACATTGCCGGGAAATTCCAGCGTCGCCAGATGACGCAAGGCTGCGTCCGAAAGCCGCTTGGTCTCCACGGCGAGATCGCGCGCGGCGACCGACAGGAAATGCCGGGCCAGCAGCGGAATGTCCTCGCGCCGCTCGCGCAGGGCCGGCAGCCGCAGCCGGATCACGTTCAGCCGATGGAACAGATCCTCGCGGAACAGCCCGGCCCGCACCCGCTCGTCGAGGTTCTGATGGGTGGCGGCGATCACGCGCGCCTCCGCCCGGATCGGCGCGTGGCCGCCGACGCGGTAGAAGTTCCCGTCCGAGAGCACGCGCAGCAGCCGGGTCTGCATCTCCGGGGGCATGTCGCCGATCTCGTCGAGAAAGAGCGTTCCCCCGGCGGCTTCCTCGAAACGGCCGCGGCGCGCCGCGGTCGCGCCGGTGAAGGCGCCACGCTCGTGGCCGAAGAGCTCGGACTCGAGCAGCTCGCGCGGGATCGCCGCGGTGTTGATGGCGACGAAGGCCGCCTCGCGCCGCGGGCTGTGGCGGTGCAGGGCGTGCGCGATCAGCTCCTTGCCGGTGCCGGATTCGCCGGTGACGAGAACCGTCGCGGAGGATTGCGCCAGCCGCCCGATCGCACGGAACACTTCCTGCATCGCGGGCGCCTGGCCGAGGATTTCGGTCGTGATCGCGGACAGATCTTCCGTGTCCTCGGGCGAGCGGCTCTCGGTGAGGGCGCGGCGGATCAGCGCGACCGCGTGATCGACGTCGAAGGGCTTGGGCAGGTATTCGAAGGCTCCGCCCTGAAAGGCCTGGACGGCGCTGTCCAGATCGGAGTAGGCGGTCATGATGATCACCGGAAGCTGCGGGAAGCGCTCCCTCACCCGCGCCAGCAGCTCGAGCCCGGAGGCGCCGTTCATCCGGATGTCGGAGACGATCACCTGGGGAGGACGCGTGCCGGCTTCGAGCAGTTCGAGCGCCTCGGTCGCCGAAGCGAAGCTCCTCGCGGCGATGTCCTCGCGCTCGAGCGCCTTCTCCAGCACCCAGCGGATCGCGCGGTCGTCGTCGATGATCCAGATCGGATTCATGGTCGTTGCCTTCCTCAGCCCTTCACCGGCAGCAGGACGCTGAAGCAGGTGCGCCCGGGGCGGCTGTCCACCGTGATGCTGCCGTGATGCTGATGGATGAAGCTCTGCGCCAGGCTCAGCCCGAGCCCGCTGCCGCCCTCGCGGCCCGAAACCAGCGGATAGAACACCTTGTCCCGGATCGCTTCGGGAATACCCGGGCCGCTGTCGATCACCTGGAGTTCCAGCGCGAGCCGGTAGCGGCGCTTGGCGAGCGTCACCTGCCGCGCCGCGCGCGTGCGCAGCACGATCTCGCCCTCGCCGCCCATCGCCTGGGCGGCGTTGCGCGCGATGTTCAAAAGGGCCTGGATGAGCTGCTCGCGGTCGCCCGTGACGGGCGGCAGGCTGACGTCATAGTCGCGCACCACCCGCAGGCGCGAAAACTCGGCGTTGACCAGAAGCCGCACCCGCTCCAGGATTTCATGCACATTGAGGACTGCAGGCTGCATCATGCGATGCGAATCGAGCAGCCGGTGCATCAGGCTCTGGAGGCGGTCGGCCTCGGCGATGATGACCTGCGTGTACTCGCGCAACTGCGGATTGGCGAGTTCGTGCTCGAGCAGTTGCGCTGCGCCGCGGATTCCGCCGAGCGGATTCTTGATCTCGTGGGCGAGGTTGCGCACGAGCTCGCGGCTCGCCTGCTGCTGCTCCAGCACGCGCTCTTCCCGGTCGGCCTTGAGCCACTGATCGATGAGGCGAAACTCGAGGATGAGGCGCAGCCCGCCCGAGTCCACCGGGCTCACCGTGCAGTCGAGGTTGAGCGGGCTCGCGTCTGCGCGCGTGACCGCGATGCTCTGTCCGGTGTAGCTCCAGTTGTCGCGGATGGCGTTCTCGAGCGCCGAGGTCAGACCCGGCGGCTGGCCGAGCAGCGCCGAAAGCGGCCGTCCGTGAAGCGCCCGCCCGCTCACGGCGAACAGGTTCTCCGCGGCCGGATTGAGGTAGCGGACGACGAGCTGCGCATCGACGAGCACCACCGCCGAGGAGAGCAGATCGAGACCGCGGAGTGCAGCCGGTTCCGTCACGGTTTCCATGGGACACCTGTCCCTCGGAGGCAGCAAGAAGCGCGCCCGCGCGCGCGGCTACCTGGCGTTCGCCAGCTCGCGTTTGAGCGCTTCGATGTTGCGCTCGTGCCGGGCGACCGCCTCGCGGTAGGGCGCGACCCGGTCGAGGAATCTCTGATAGTTGCGCTCGGAGCCGTAACGCAGCGCTTCCTGCTCGGCGAGGGCCTTCCTGGCCTCCTCGAGCTCGCGCTCTTCCGTCGCCAGCTCGTCATCGAGGATCTTCCTCCGATCGCCGTCGCGCTTCTTCTGGGTGCCCGCGTCAACCCTGGGGAAGCCGGGCTGGCCGGATCGCGCGCCCGCGGCCGGCTTCACTGCCGGCTTCGGCGGGGGGGGGATGGTCGAGAGCGGTTCGAGGTTCAGCTTCTGGCAGCCCGCCTGGACGATGTTCGAGTAGGTGACGTGGCCAGAGCCATCGACGCACTTGTAGATGTCCGCGTGCGCCGTGAACGGCACACCGGCTCCAAGCAATGCCACGACGACCCATGCCCGCGACGGCATCTTCGATCCCGGAGAACGACGAGGCTGCCAGTCTATTGCAAAGCGCGCGCCGAGTTCAAACGGAAAAGGGTGGCGAGGGCCACCCTTTTCCGAGCGCCGGAGCGCGGCACCGATCACGCCGAGTAGTACATCTCGTATTCGACCGGATGCGTGGTCATGCGGAAACGCGTGACTTCTTCCATCTTGAGCTCGATGTAGGCGTCGATCATGTCGCTGGAGAACACCCCTCCGCGGGACAGGAATTCGCGATCCGCATCGAGGCAGGCGAGGGCCTCGTCGAGCGATGCGCAGGGGTGCGGAACCTTGGCAGCCTCTTCGGGCGGGAGGTCGTACAGGTTCTTGTCCATCGGATCGCCGGGGTGGATCTTGTTCATGACGCCGTCGAGGCCCGCCATCATCATCGCCGAGAACGCCAGATACGGGTTCGCGGTCGGATCCGGGAAGCGGATCTCGACCCGCCGCCCCTTCGGGCTCGAGACGAACGGGATGCGGATCGCCGCCGAGCGGTTGCGCGCCGAGTAGGCGAGGTTGATCGGCGCCTCGAAACCGGGCACCAGCCGCTTGTAGGAGTTGGTGCCGGGGTTGGTCAATGCATTGAGCGCCTTGGCATGCTTGATGACGCCGCCGATGTAGTAGAGCGCGAATTCGGACAGCCCCGCATAGCCATTGCCGGCGAACAGGTTCTCGGAGCCCTTCCAGATCGACTGGTGCACATGCATCCCCGACCCGTTGTCGCCGACGATCGGCTTGGGCATGAAGGTCGCGGTCTTGCCGTAGGTGTGTGCGACGTTATGGACCACATACTTGAGGATCTGCGTCCAGTCCGCGCGGCGAACCAGCGAGTTGAACTTCGTGCCGATCTCGCACTGGCCGGCGGTGGCCACCTCGTGGTGATGCACCTCGACCTCGACGCCGCATTGCTCCAGCGCGAGGCACATCGCGGCGCGGATATCGTTGAGCGAATCGACCGGAGGCACCGGGAAATAGCCGCCCTTCACGCCCGGCCGGTGGCCGATGTTGCCGCCTTCGAACTTCTCGCCGGACGCCCACGCCGCCTCTTCCGAGAACACCTTGCAGTAGGCGCCGGACATATCGACCGACCATTCGACCGAATCGAAGACGAAGAACTCGGGCTCGGGGCCGAAGTAGGCGGTATCGGCCAGCCCGGTCGACTTGAGGAAGGCCTCGGCACGCTTGGCGATCGAGCGGGGATCGCGGTCGTAGCCCTTGCCGTCGGCCGGCTCGACGACGTCGCAGGAAATCACCAGCGTGGTCTCGTCCATGAACGGATCGACATAGGCCGTGCGCGCGTCCGGCATCAACAGCATGTCGGAGGCCTGGATTCCCTTCCAGCCGGCGATCGAGGAGCCGTCGAAGGCGTGTCCTTCCTCGAACTTGTCCTCGCCGAATGCCTTCACCGGCACGCCGACGTGCTGCTCCTTGCCGCGGGTGTCGGTAAAGCGCAGGTCGACGAACTTGACTTCCTTGTCCTTGATCATCTTCATCACGTCTTGCGGCTGCATGTCCTCTCCTTGGCGAGTGGTCCGAAATCGCGAACGTGCAAGAGATTAGCACGCTCCATGCCATCCGTGACGTCCATGCGCTTCGCTCCTGCCGGCATCCGGCTCATGCACTTTTTTGGCGCACGACGGTACGCGCCCGCACAGGTTCGGTGCGGCGGCCTCGCGACGGCCGCACCCGAAATGAGTTGACGTATACTCTGCCGCCCTGTTCCACGGTTGCGACCGTCCATGGGAAAACTTGCCGGGATCCTTTCGCTCGCGCAGACTCGGGCGAAAGAATTTCAATTGTCCTACGAGGGAGCCCTCACGCCGCGCGAGGCCTTCGAGGTTTGGCAGCTCGCGCCCGGTGCGCGGCTGGTCGACGTGCGCACGCGTGCCGAACTCGACTTCGTCGGCCGCATTCCGGGGGCGGTGGAGATCGAGTGGCATTCGTACCCCGGCAATGCGCTCAATTCCCATTTCCTGACCCAGCTCGGGCGTGAGGTCGATCGCGAATCCCTGGTGATGTTCATATGCCGCAGCGGCCATCGCTCGCATCGTGCCGCAGCCGCCGCGACCGAGGCGGGCTACCCGGACTGCTACAACGTGCTGGAGGGTTTCGAGGGCGACCGGGACGCACACGGACAGCGCGGCCGGCTGGGCGGGTGGCGGCTGGCGAGCCTGCCCTGGAGCCAGTCCTGAGCGGCGCCGGCCTTGCGGCCGGACGATGCGACGTGCCGATCCTGCGCTTTGACCGCTACAACGATCTCACCGACGGTGAGGCGCAGGATCGCATCCTCGCCGCGCGCGACCGCCTCGGCGCCGAGGCAGTCATCCTCTGCCACCACTATCAGCGGGCCGACGTCTATCGCCACGCCGATCTCACCGGAGACTCGCTCAAGCTCTCGCGGCTCGCGGCGCAGGCGCGGGCCCGCACCATCGTCTTCTGCGGCGTTCACTTCATGGCCGAGGTCGCCGACATCCTGTCGCGGCCGGATCAGATGTCGATCCTGCCGGATCTCGCCGCCGGCTGCTCGATGGCGGACATGGCGAGCCTCGCCAAGGTGGAGCGTTGCTGGCGCGAGCTCGCCGAAGCCGGCGCCGATCCCGACAGCCGTTACACGCCGATCACCTACATCAATTCCGCGGCCGACCTCAAGGCCTTCTGCGGCGAGCACGGCGGAATCGTATGCACGTCGAGCAATGCGCGCGGGATCCTGGAATGGGCCTTCGCCCGGCGCGAGAAAGTGCTCTTCTTTCCCGACCAGCACCTCGGCCGCTGGAGCGCGCATCAGCTCGGCATCCCGCTCGAGGAGACGGCCGTCTGGGATCCCGATCTCGAACGCGGCGGGTTGTCCCCGGAACAGCTCGCGGGCTCGCGCATCCTGCTGTGGAAGGGTCACTGTTCCGTCCACCAGATGTTCCAGGCCGCGCACATCCTGCGCTTCCGGCGCGAGCATCCGGATGGCCTGGTCATCTCTCACCCGGAGTGCAACTTCGAGGTCTGCCGGCTCTCCGACTACGTAGGCTCGACGGAATTCATCCTCAGGACGATCCATGAGGCGGCGCCCGGCACCCGCTGGCTGGTGGGGACCGAACTGAACCTGGTCAACCGGCTCGCGGAGGAAGTCCGGCCGCAGGGCAAGATCGTCCAGTTCATGGCCCCGATGGTGTGCAACTGCTCGACCATGGCGCGCATCGATCCCCAGCATCTGGCCTGGTGCCTGGAGAATCTCGTGGAGGGCAAGATCGTCAATCAGATCCGGGTGCCCGAGCACGAGGCGCGGCTGGCCCGCATCGCGCTGGAGCGGATGTTCGAGGCATCGTGACGCGCAACGACCGGCCGTTATCCGCGCGGCGCGCCGGCGGCATGACCCGGCGCATCCACGTCGCCACCTACAATATCCACAAGGGCTTCTCGCAGTTCAATCGCCACTTGGTGATTCACGAACTGCGCGAACGGCTGCGCACGCTCAATCCCGACATCCTCTTCCTTCAGGAGGTCCAGGGGGTGCATACCGGGCACGCGGCCCTGTACGAGGACTGGCCCGAGGCTCCCCAGCATGAATTCCTGGCGCAGGACGTGTGGGCCGACAGCGCCTACGGCAGCAACGCCCTGTACGACAGCGGGCATCACGGCAACGCGGTCCTGTCGCGCTTTGCCATCCTCTCCTACCAGAACCAGGACATCTCCGCGCACCGGCTGGAGCGGCGCGGGCTGCTGCACTGTCAGGTGGCGCCGCCGGGCTGGAAGGAGCCGCTGCACTGCGTGTGCGTGCATCTCGGGCTCACCGCCAGCAGCCGGCGCCGCCAGATGGCCGCGCTCGCCGAGCGGATGGAGCGGCTCGCCCCGGACGGGGCGCCGCTCATCATCGCGGGCGACTTCAACGACTGGCGCAACGAAGCGGCGGGCCTGCTCATCGAGCGGCTCGGGCTCACCGAGGTCTTCTCCGCCGCGTCCGGCGAGCCGGCGCGCAGTTTTCCGAGCGTGCTGCCGGTGCTCAGGCTCGATCGGGTCTATACGCGGGGATTCGAGGTGGAGCGGGCGGCCGTCTATTACGGGCCTCCGTGGTCGAAGATTTCGGATCACGCCGTGATTTCCGCGCATCTGGCGGTGTGCCGGGGCTGACATGCAGCCAGAGTTCGTTCCCGGCAACCGGATCGAGCTGCTGGAAAACGGCAGCGACTATTTTCCGGCGCTGCGAGCGGCGATCGACGCGGCGCGCCACGAGGTCTATCTGGAGACCTACATCTTCGAGGAGGATACGGCCGGCCGCGAGATCGCCGATGCGCTCGTGCGCGCCGCCAGGCGCGGAGTGGCCGTGCGGCTGCTGGTCGATGGCTTCGGCGGGCGCAACTTCGCCGCAACAGTGATGCCCCGGCTCGCGGCCGAAGGCGTCGAAGTGCTGATCTATCGCCCCGACATCGCGCTGTCGCCGTTCCACCGGCACCGCCTGCGCCGGATGCATCGCAAGCTGGCGGTGGTCGATGCGCGGCTCGCGTTCGTGGGCGGCATCAACATCATCGACGACATGCACACGCCGCGGCACACGCCGCCACGCCAGGACTACGCGGTGCGCGTCGAGGGCCCGCTGCTCGACCAGATCCGCCACAGTGCGGCCTGGCTGTGGCAGCTCACCGGATGGGCGAACTTCAGGCGGCGGCTACCGGGCGGTGCAGACCCGCCGCCGGTGACGGCGCGGCGCGGCGACGTGCATGCCGCCTTCATCATCCGCGACAATGTCCTCCACCGCCGCGACATCGAGGAAGCCTATCTCGATGCGATCGAAGCCGCATCGGGCGAAATCGTGATCGCCAACGCGTATTTCCTTCCGCGCCGGCGCTTCCGCAGCGCGCTCGCGCAGGCTGCCGCGCGCGGCGTGAAGGTGATCCTGCTGCTGCAGGGCCGGGTCGAATACATGCTGCTGCATTACGCATCGCAGGCGCTCTACGGCTCCATGCTCGCCGCCGGAATCGAAATCCACGAATACCACAAGGGGTTCCTGCACGCCAAGGTCGCGGTCATCGACCGGCGCTGGGCGACGGTCGGCTCGAGCAACATCGACCCCTTCAGCCTGTTGCTCGCGCGCGAAGCCAACGTCGTGATCCGTGACGAGGCCTTTGCGGGGAAGCTGCGCTCCAGCCTTCAGCGTGCGATCGACGCGGCCGCGCACCGGCTCGAACCGGATCGATGGAACCACATGGCATGGCCCGCGCGCGCCGCGCGCTGGATCGCCTACGGCATCGTCAAGCTGCTGGTCGGGCTGGCGGGCTACGGGGGCGCGCGCTGAACCGGCGCCGCGCGCGAGCTCACCCGCGGCTGGCGGCCGGCGGACACGGCGGCCGGCGGGATGAAATGATGCCGGTATTGACGCCGGCCCAGTTCAGTCCGCCGAACAGCCGCGCGTGTTCGATCTTGACGCAGCGATCCATCACGACTTCCAGCCCGAGCGCCTCGGCGCGCCGCGCCGCTTCCGCGTGGACGACCCCGAGCTGCATCCACAGTACGCGGGCGCCGATGGTCGCTGCGGCTTCGACGATTTCGGGCACGTCCCCGGAGCGCCGGAAACAATCGACGATGCCCACCGGCTCGGGGATGTCCTCGAGGCGCGGGTAGCACTTCCGCCCGAGTACCTCCGCGTAGCGCGGATTGACCGGGATCACGCGATAGCCGTGCTCCAGCATGTACTTCGCGGCGAAATGGCTCGGCCGGTTCCAGTTCGCGGACAGCCCCACTACGGCGATCGTGCGGTTCTCCGTCAGGATCCGCCGCAGGCCGGCGATATCGTCGATCATCGCGAAATCTCCCTTGACGACGGCATTGTATCCGCCGGCGCCGGCAAAGCCGCCGCACGCGGGATGTCCCCCTCCGACCACGCGTGAACCGCCCAGGCGAGCAGTTCGGCGACCGGTGCCCGCGCGAGTTCGGCGGGCGGCGCATACCCCAGAAAGGCGAGCGCGGCAGGCAGCAGCCGCGCGGCATCCGCGGGCGTCAGCCCCCGGGCCCGGGTCTGCTTCGAGAGCTTGGCGCCGGCCGCATCGAGCGCGACCGGGACATGGAGGTAGCGCAGGCGTGGCAGCCCGAGCAGGCGCTGCAGCCAGATCTGGCGGGCGGTCGAGCCCAGCAGGTCGGCGCCGCGCACCACATCGGTGATCCCCTGCGCCGCGTCATCGACCACGACCGCGAGCTGGTAAGTGAAGCTGCCGTCGGCGCGGGCGATCAGGAAATCCCCGATCTCGGCGGCGAGATCCTGGCGGCAGCTTCCCTGCACGCGGTCCTCGAAGCCGATCTCCCCAGGGTCGACCCGCACCCTCCAGGCCCGTGGCCACTCTCCCGCCGGCAGGCCGTCGCGGCAGGTTCCGGGATAGCGTCTCGTCGCCTCGCCCGCAAACGCCGAATCGGCGATCTCGCGGCGCGAACAACGGCAGCCGAACACGCGTCCCGCCCGCTCCAGGCGCTCGAACGCTTCGCGATACAGCGCGCTGCGGCTGCTCTGGCGCACGACGCCCTCGTCCGATTCGAGCCCGAAGGCGGCGAGCGTGCGCAGGATGGCATCCTCGGCTGCCCGGCTCGAACGCTGTGCGTCGATGTCCTCGATGCGCACCAGCCAGGCACCGCCCGCCGCGCGCGCGTCCAGCCAGCTCGCAGCCGCCGCGACCAGCGAACCGAAGTGCAGCGGCCCGCTCGGGCTCGGGGCGAAGCGACCGCGGTAGCCGCTCATGTCAGGGGAGACGGGACAGGGGACGGGAAAGGGGGGCGTTTGCATCCGGCATAAGTGACCTCAGTCACGGAAGCGCGCTCGCCGATCGGCTAGCGTGCCCGGCTTTCCGGAGAAGAACGCACATGGCCACCCTCGAACTGAATGCTGAAAACTTCCGCGCCACGATCGATGAAAACCCGATCGTCCTGGTCGATTTCTGGGCGCCCTGGTGTGCCCCCTGCCGCAGCTTCGCGCCGACCTACGAGGCCGTCTCGGACAGGCACGAGGACGTCGTCTTCGCCAAGGTTAACACCGAAGAGCAGCAGGAGCTCGCGGGCGCCTTCAACATCCGCTCGATTCCCACCCTGATGGTGTTTCGCGACCAGATCGTCCTGTATTCGGAGGCCGGCGCGCTCCCCTCGGCCGCGCTCGAAGAGCTGATCGGTCAGGTTCGCGGACTGGACATGGACGCCATCCGGGCCGACGTCGCCGCATCGCACGCCGATCCGGCCGGCTGAGTCCCGCCTGGTCACAGCAGCATCGGCCGGCGCCGCCGGGCTCAGACATTGAACCGGAAATGCATGACGTCGCCATCGTGGACGACGTAGTCCCTGCCTTCGAGCCGCATCCTGCCCTTTTCCTTGGCGCCGTGCTCGCCGCCGCAGGCGATGTAATCGGCGTAGGCGATCACTTCGGCGCGGATGAAGCCGCGCTCGAAGTCGGTGTGGATCGCCCCGGCGGCCTGGGGAGCCGCGTCGCCCGCGTGAATCGTCCAGGCACGCACCTCTTTCGGCCCGGCGGTGAAGAAGGTCCGCAGGCCGAGCAGCCGGTAGGCCGCGCGTATCATCCGGTTCAGGCCCGGTTCCTCGAGGCCGACATCGGCCAGGAAGATCCGCTTCTCGTCCTCGTCCAGATCGACGATCTCCGCTTCGAGCTTGGCACACAGCGGTACGACTTCGGAGGAATCCTCGGCGGCACGTCTGCGCACGACCTCCAGGAGCGCGTTGTCCGCGAATCCGTCTTCTGCCACGTTCGCGACGTAGAGCACCGGCTTGGCCGTGATCAGGCACAGGGGCTTCAGGCTGGTGCGCTCCTCGCGCGAGAGATCCAGCGCGCGCACCGGCCGCGCCTGATCGAGCTGGGCGTGCGCCTTCTCGAGGACCGCCACCAGGATGCGCGCGGCCTTGTCGCCGGCCTGTGCCGGCTTGCGGTAGCGCGTGAGCGCGTTCTCGACCGTGGCGAGATCGGCCAGCGCAAGCTCGGTGTCGATCGTCTCGATGTCCGAAAGCGGATCGACCGCGCCGCCCACATGCACGACGTTGTCATCGGCAAAGCAGCGCACGACATGCAGGATCGCGTCGGTCTCGCGGATGTTGGCGAGGAACTGGTTGCCGAGCCCTTCCCCGCGCGAGGCACCGGCGACCAGCCCGGCGATGTCGACGAACTCCACGGTGGCCGCGATCACCCGCGCCGGCTTGTCGATCGCTGCGAGCCGGGCGATCCGCTCATCGGGCACCTCGACGATGCCGACATTGGGCTCGATGGTGCAGAAGGGATAGTTCTCGGCCGAGATGCCGGCCTTCGTCAGAGCGTTGAACAGGGTCGACTTGCCGACGTTCGGCAGGCCCACGATTCCGCATGCGAGGCTCATGGTTGCTCCGTCCGCGCGCAGCCGTCAGTTCCACGCATGAATCTCAGCTCCCTTTGCCCTGCGCGTCCGAGGCATCCGCCGCCTTTCCGCGCACGTTGAGTTTCTGCATCGCGGCCGGCCACTGGCCCGCGGCGATCTGCGGCCAAGCCGCCATCGCTCGATCGAGCGCGTCGTTGATCGCCTCGCGCTCCTGCGCGCGCGGCGCCTCGAGCACATAGTCGATCACCTCGTCCCGATTGCCGGGATGCCCGATTCCGATGCGTAGCCGCCAGAAATCGGGAGTGCCGAGGTGGGCGACGATGTCCTTCAGGCCGTTGTGTCCGCCCGCGCCGCCTCCGAACTTCAGCCGCAGCGCACCCGGCTCCAGGTCGAGATCGTCGTGCAGCACCAGCAACGCTTCGGGCGGCATCCGGAAGAAGCGCAGCGCCGCTCCGGCCGCACGCCCGGAGCAATTCATGTAGGTCTGCGGCAGCAGCAGCCAGAGGTCGGGGCTGCGCAGGTGGGCGGCCAGGGCATGGAAACGGGCTTCGCGCCTGAACGTGAGCGCGAGCGCCGCGCCCAGGCGTTCCGCCAGCCAGGCACCGCAGTTGTGCCGGGTCTCGGCGTACTGCGCCCCCGGGTTTCCCAGTCCGACCACCAGGCGGGGCGCGATCATTCTCGATCCGGAACGCGGGCAGGACGCAGCGCAGCGAGCGATGGCCGGCGCAGCCGAAGTCTGAACGTGCGCGCCCGCTTACTTCTTCTTGCCGTGCTCCTTGCCCGGCTCCTTGGCCGGAGCCGCCGCCGGTGCAGCCGGAGCCGCCGCCTGCGCCTCTTCGCCCGCGGCAGGGGCGGCACCTTCGACGGGCGCTGCGGCCTCCTCCTCGGCGACCGGTTCGGCCTGCGGCAGCAGGATCGAGGCCACGACCGGATTCTCGTGGCGCAGCACCGCTTCGACCCCTTCGGGCATCGCGATCCCCGAGAGGCGCAAGGGATTGCCCGCTGACAGGTCTTTCAGGTCGGCGACGATGTATTCGGGCAGATTGGCCGGCAGGCAACTGATCTCGACTTCGCTGTAGATGTGCGAGGCGACGCCGCCCTGTTCCTTCACCCCAGGGGAAGCCTCGGCATTGATGAAGTGCAGCGGCACCCTGACATGGATCTTTCGGTTCGGATCGACGCGCTGAAAATCGACGTGAAGGATCTGCGGCCGGACCGGGTGTATCTGCACGTCGCGAAGCAGCGCCTGCGTGGCGGCCCCGTCCACGTTCACGGTCAGCACCGAGGCGTGGAACGCCTCGCGCTTGAGGTGGAGCGCCAGCTGGTTGTGGTCCAGCGCGATCGACTGCGGCGGCGTGGTGCCGCCGTAGAGGATGCCCGGAACCTTCCCCGTGCGGCGCAGGCGGCGGCTCGCACTCGTGCCCTGACCCTCACGACTGGTTGCATCGATTTCGATCTTCATCTCTTGCTCCCGAAAAAGGCCGCCCGCGACCAGGCCGGCCGAAAATGCCGCGACGCGACCCGAGCCTCGCCGCGGTGTCCACGAAACTGATCGTCCTCACTCCATGAACAGCGAACTCACCGATTCCTCCCGGGAGACGCGCAGTATGGTCTCGGCCAGCAGTTCTGCGATCGAGATCTGCCGGATCTTCGGGCACGCTTGTGCGGCCTCCCGCAGCGGTATGGTGTCCGTGACCACCAAGTCGTCGAGATCCGAATCGGCGATGCGCTGCACGGAACTGCCCGAGAGCACCGGATGCGTGCAATAGGCGAGCACCCGTTTCGCCCCGCAGCCCTTCAGTGCCTGGGCCGCGTTGCACAGCGTGTTGGCGGTGTCGACGATGTCGTCCATGATGATGCAGGTGCGCCCACTGACGTCCCCGATGACGTTCATGACTTCCGAGACGTTCGGGCGGGGCCGCCGCTTGTCGATGATCGCCAGCTCGCACTCGAGCCGCTTGGCGAGCGCGCGGGCGCGCACCACGCCCCCGACGTCCGGCGAGACAACCATGAGATCTGCATAATTCTGCTTCCACACATCCCCGAGCAGGATCGGGGTGCCGTAGATGTTGTCGACCGGGATGTCGAAGAAGCCCTGGACTTGGTCGGCGTGCAGGTCGACCGTGAGCACGCGCGATACACCGACCGACTGCAACATGTTTGCGACGACCTTGGCGGTGATCGCCACCCGGGCAGAACGCGGCCTGCGGTCCTGCCGAGAGTATCCGAAATAGGGGATCGCGGCGGTGATGCGCCCGGCACTGGAGCGCTTGAGCGCATCGACCATGATCATCAGTTCCATCAGGTTGTCGTTACTCGGTGCGCAGGTCGACTGGAGGATGAACACGTCGCAGCCGCGCACGTTCTCCAGGATCTCGACCATCACCTCGCCGTCCGAGAAACGGTTGACCGTGGCCCGCCCGAGCGACAGGTTCAGCCGCCGCACCACGTCGCCGGCGAGCTTCGGATTGGCATTCCCGGTAAACACCATCAGGCGTTCGTACGCCATCGCTGTCCTCTACTGTCGCGCCTACATGCATTCTCGCCCGCCCGGGGCGGGGTCCGGCGCTCCGGAGCCATGCACGGACTCCGTCGGAAACGGTCTGGCTGGGGAGGTAGGATTCGAACCTACGAATGCCGGAATCAAAATCCGGTGCCTTGGACCAGCTTGGCGACTCCCCAGCGGGCAACAACGCTAGAACGCCCAGTCGCGTAGCGGATGCCGGTCGAGCCCCCGCGCCACCCAGCCCCGCCAGCGCCCCGGCAGTCCGGTCAGCGCGGATCGCGCAATCGCCTCCTCAGGAAACGCAGCGAACACGCAGGAACCCGATCCGCTCATCCGCGCCTGCCCGCGGAGCGCCAGCCAATCGAGCGCCTGCCGCACCTCGGGATACCGGGCGCACACCACGGATTGCAGGTCGTTGCGACCCCAACCCGCCGAAAAGGGCGCCATTTTGAGGGGATTCGCAGTGCGTGTCAAACCCGGATCGGCGAACACGCTCGAGGTCGAAACCGCCACCCGGGGATCGATCACGACATACCATGCCGGCTCGAAGGCGAGCGGGGTCAGTTGCTCGCCGACGCCTTCCCCCAAGGCACTCTCGCCGAACACGAAGAAGGGCACGTCCGCGCCCAGCGCGAGGCTCAGCGCCCGGAGCCGCGCGCGTGGCCAGCCGATCCCCCACAGGCGGTTCAAGGCCATCAGGACGGTGGCGGCGTTCGAGCTGCCTGCGCCCAGGCCGCCGCCGACCGGCAGGCGCTTGATGCGCCCGATCTCGACTCCGACGCCGGTCAGACCGGCCTCGCGCATGAGCGATCGCGCAGCGCGCACTGCGAGATCCTGGTCTGCGGGCACCCCCGGCAGCGGCTCCCGCAGCCTCACCTCGCCGGCGGGGGCGGGTGCGAAGCGCAAGGTGTCGCCGTAGTCGATCAGCCGGAAAGCGGTGTGCAGCAGATGGTAGCCGTCGGCCCTGCGCCCGACGACGTGGAGGAAGAGGTTGAGCTTCGCAGGGGCCGGGAAATCCCGTTCCCAATCGCTCACGGGACTCCCTCCGCTGCTAACGGCGCCGCCTCCGGACTCGTTTGGTCGATCGACCCGTGCGCTGTCGGCGGCTGGGCGCCGTTCGCGGGCGGTCGCATCCCCGCTGCGCGGGGCCCCTGCTCCCTGCTCACGGCGCCGCCTC
>Ga0100381_1002521_pt1 | contig 16391 bp, 12 predicted proteins | sample CryGeymeta201505_FD_80416 | JGI IMG/M metagenome (GOLD analysis project Ga0100381, IMG submission 80416) | Groundwater microbial communities from Crystal Geyser aquifers in Utah, USA - Crystal Geyser metaG 2015-05 | ecosystem: Environmental > Aquatic > Deep subsurface > Groundwater | place: USA...
ACAAATTTTACTGTATGGTGCGAAGTTTGGTGTTGTTTGGTTCCTATTCGTATATTTTACACAACTATTTGATGTTTGTGGGCTCATGCTCTTCTACAATTGGTGGAAGCAGGTCTTGATATTTTTCCATAATTTCAGGATGTTCGCTCACTTTGAGCAAACTCGACTCAAATCCAAAATCATAGTATTTTGACTGCTTCTTCCTCACATCTTCAAACACAATGGCTTCCTTTTTCTTGAGATTGAAACTTTCCAAATTTTTCATTTGGTCAGTCCAAAAGCTAATCCTTATACTTTTGTACTTGTTTCTCACCACAACCCTGATCACAGATTTATAGTCAATCTGATTATTGCTGTTGTAGGTAGTCTTGTCTTCAATATCCTCGACAATGCCTATCACATCCACATATTCGTTTTCTATTTCGTTTTAATGATCCCAATGAAAATACTCCATGTTTAGTTGTCGGATATAGTCTTAGTTGTGAATTTATAGTATTTTGTACTATTTGTCTTTGAGTCTGATCTGAACGCCGGAGTTCTTGATTGTCACTAAGTCAAAACCTCTAACGTAGTAGCATTTGTTCTTTTTTAAAGTTTTTTCATTGTTCATTGCCAAACGGCCGGCAAGATGGATTCTTATCAGCTCATCGTTTTTGTCAAGCATGCCCAAATAACAAACTGTCATAGGTCCATCTTTGGTTTCCTTCCTGGTTGTTTTGAATCTGATTAGGCGGCCAATCAAAAAACCTTAGCGACCGCTTAAAATTTCAGCCAAAGTCAGAGGTTATCCTAGACCATGAGGATGGCTCTATTGTGAAACCATTTATTTTTTTGGCTTCACAATATTATTGACATGAGGAGTGACAGTATGTGGAATCTGAGGAGTCAGATTAGTTTGCGGAGGAGGTTGTTGAGGGGTCGCCACAATCTGAATATTATTCTATCCTTCGATATTTTCCAATTTTATGCAAGTATCCTCAGATTTTCCACTATGTACATCTTGCTGATCGCGATGATGGGTCTTTTTGACAGTCGTATACTATTGCAAGTTTCTCAGCATATCAGTTTAACTTCTAATCATTTGCTTGCCATTTTTTGTCATAGATTGCTGAATCTCCATAGGGTTGCCAATCATGTCGATGTTAGGAGCAATATCAACCATCTTTCTCACAATGATCTTCAACTTGCAGATCCTTGTCTCATCGAGTTTGCTGAAATAGTCTACGATCTTCACGATATGCATTTTTCTGAAGTTTGTCAAAGTAGTCGCATTTTTTGTCTCACAAATGGTCGCTCCTGCGATTTGGTAGTTTCCAGAGAGTGTGCAATCTACAAAATGGTGGCCATCTGATACTCTTATCCTACGTCAATCAACAAGTACGTGATTTATTTGTCATTGGCTTAACTTTACTAAAAATCGAGGAGCTGGACTATGGGCTGTCTGGCCTCACAGCGATTGTGGGTGTAGAGCTATCGTATGCAACCCTCTGAGAGGAGAGCGGGGCTTGCAGTATTCATAAGAATGAAAAGGCTAAACCAAATATAATATACCGGGATATCTCGCCTTTAATGCCCTCCAGCTATAACTCACAATTCTATGAATTCCCACCAATTTTATGAAATGTGTCAACAACCGAGTCTACTAATCCAATAGTAAAATAGATAACTTGATCATCACTATCAGATATCGCGTTTTTTTGTCTTTTTGTCGATAGTCTTCTTCTTGTTCTTTCCTCCTGCCAATCTCTTCTCAGTGAACATGTTGTCAGTCTTGCCTTCCTTCAGAGCTTCAAGGTGGGTCTTTATGTATTCTTCCAGCTCGCTGGCACATTTGAAGTATACCGTCTCTGGTTGATTGTAAATCTTGCAGTTTCTGAATATCTTCATTATGTCCTCACAAAACTGCTAACGGTCCCGATATTCGCTGTTGCTCAACTTTTTCTCAATGGTCTTAAGATCGATGGGTTATTTGACTACAAGATGATAGTCTGGGACATCTTCGAGAGAAACAGGTTCACGGAAAGGCCAGGAGCTTTGATGTTTTTTCATGAGTTCGAGAACATTTTGGCATTCGAGAAGAAAGGACACTTCTTTTGTCTTGATGAGTTATTCATGGTCTTGCCATGTCCATCCACTTTATTTGACTCCAGGGATATCCATAGGATTTATTCTGAAATACTCTTATTCACCCTGAGCATTTGTCCTACTATATGGCTCTTTCACCATCTTCTCAAGAGCACGGCCATCAAACCGATGACTGTTAATAGACAACTACTTGATCTTGGCGATCACAAATTCCTTCTGCTTCTTGATGATCTCACTTATTCTTGAGTAGTCGATAGTTGGGTGGACAAAGCACTCCATCATGGTTCCTCCTTCGTAGTCCTTGATGTATCCTTTCCATCTATCAGTAGGCATTCTGCAGTCTTTACTGAAGCCTTGCTTTCTGAAGTATCCTAAGGCAAGATTATCAGCATAAGTCATCAAGTATTCCACCTTTCTTCTCTGCATTTACTCTGAATATATGATCGCGTACCTTTCAATTTGTTCATTAACCGTGTTCCGAAGCCCTTGATCTGTTCGGTCGACGTGATGGCCAAGAAGGCAATTTCTGCGAATTTTTCCTGTTTGAATTATCTGAAGCAAATGCCGCCAACAACCTTGACTCCATTTTTTAAAATGATCATCGATTCATGGTTACGATCGAAGACCAATTTCACAATATACTCCTTGGGCATCTTCGGTAGTTGTCGTGCGAAGATGTTCTTGAGATCCAGAAGAAATTTAAGGTTTTAATGATTTTGATCATTGCGGATGACCTTGAAAGTGATCGTATTCTGGAGTTCCTGCTCTTTGGCTGCTGTATCTCTTGCCACAAAGCCTAAGCCGACATTCTATCATTTAGATCGATGTACCTCCCCGTGCATTCCTACGAAGTTGTTGGGTTTATCCTTATCCTCTTCTATTTGCATGAGTAAAATATATAAAGTGAACTATCACTCTATATAAGTCCAATCAATAGAAAAAAAGGCGGTCCTATTGCTAACAATCACGCTAAATCTTATAATAAAGCTCTGTACATTCTTAACAAGCTCATTACTGCTTTTTGAGACCACTTTTTGAGTTTTACTGACCTTGTTGTTCGATTAAGCCTGAATTCTGCTTATGATTTTATTCAAACTCTAAAACCATCTTTGAACTCACAAATACAGTAAAAGAGAGTCGTAAGCTTCTCAGTAAGAAAAATAAAATATTTTAGGATCTTTTTGTTTTGGGCAAGACCCAATAATTTGCCTGCGTTATCTCAACTTTTCTATCATTAAATTGGCTCATACTTGGCCCATGGAAGATTTTTCGAAAACCAAAGAGACGAAAATAATAACTTTGTGAAAGCTATAGAAGGGCATAACTTAAAGAAGTGCTAGGGAGTGATAGCAGAGGTTCTTTCAAATTAACAGATGTGGTGGTAACTTTATTGACTTTAATCATTAAATATAATTTCAATAAGAGTACTGATATGCTGAGAAGAAGTATGCAACTCCCGCTCTCCAGTGATTCTGGTTTTATGTCCAGCAAGCAGCAGAATTATTCCCCTTCCACCTAGGACTCCGCCTCTCCCAGAGATTATCCTTCTTACAACCTACCCAAATCTTCCATAAGGAAGGATAAGGAAAAATCGCAGCTCTGCAAAAAATATCTGGAATTCGGCTTCTGCCCCTATGAGAAGAAGTGCAAGTTCGCTCACGGATCCCACTAGCTTCGCAAAAATCAACAGCCCAACTCCAAATACAAAACCAAATAATGTGGAGTGTTTCTCTCGGAAGGTCAATGCATGTACGGAGAACGCTGCAATTTCATCCACACCAAGGTCTGCTGTAGACACGAGCTTCCTCAGCCAGATTCGATCCTCCAGGAGGTGAGGGCAGAAGGTAGACTTCACTCACGTCTCCTCACTTTGCTCAGTCAACCATGAGCATCATATCAATGATATATTATCGCATTTATTCGACCTTATCATTCATTGTTCATTTTTTGTCTCTTTTGAGAAGGTCATATTTTTTGCATAATAGCGAAGATTTTTCTTCAATAGGGTAAAATACCTCTGATATAAATGAGCCAGTGTTGTGGAATGACTATATAACTGGTTTTGTTTTGATCATGCGAGTTTGGCTCCGTATTATAATATATACTATGCATTCGGTGGAACTTAAAGATGAGAAAGAGGAAGCTCTGACTACCATGCTGAAAATAATCATCATCGAAAGTCTCGACCTCAACTTCAGCCAACATTTCTAGGTCAAGATGCCCTATCATTCCGAAAACAGATAACTTGATCTCGGGTACTCCCTACACAACATTCTACACAATAGTATACATCTTCTCATTCAGAATTACAGTTCCATTCACAACATCAAATATTCTACTTTCATCCCAGCGAACAGCACTTCTAGTTTGCAGGGCTTTACCCGTTTAAATATCCTCTCCTGATTGGAGAAGATTTCATAGGGGAACAGGAAATTACAGTCCGAATACGAAAAGTTGCCGAAGAGTCTGAGCATTATGAAGAGCCACCAAAGAAAATAAAATAAAAGAAGAAAAGAGTAGGTCAGAGAACTATCAGATAGGTCCTGTAAAAGGTTTCTGAATGGAGAGAGATAACTCAAAAAAATGCCAAGATAACTCTTGAGGAGGGGGCTAAAATGATGGGAATTCCTAAGAAGACTCTTGACGACTACTATGCACATATAAAAATAGGCTCAGAGTTCAAATTCGACTTCTAGCATAACCTTTAGCAAAAAATCGGAGTATTGCGCAGTTTTGTGAAAGAAAAGAATTCCAAAAAGAAGCAAGGAAGTTAATTTGACTTTCTTGATAACGTTCTCAAGCTCCACGAGCACAACGATTCTGATGAGAGCTAGTAATAGGAGTAGTGAGAACTAATTAATGATTTAATTGAGGTTATAAACATAAAATAGACTCTGATCAACCTTAAATACCATCATCCTCATCTTCAACATCCATCCATTCTTCCTAGTCTTCACCGGTCTCCTCAAATTCTTTCTTTTTCTTGCATAGCTCAACCTTCATCTACTTGACTGCCTCTTCAATCTACTCATTCACGATCTCGCCACTTTGCTTGACTTGGTCATATTATTAGATGTATTCCTCACAACTATGTAAATTGTTTAGCTTGAAGCTGCAGAAGGCTAACATGTAAATGACCTCTAACTCGCTACTTGATTCTTCATGCAGTTTTTCGAATAAGTCCAGAGATCGCTTGTACTATTCGACTTCAAGAAGGTATTTTCCTGCAGTGTTGATAGCCTCACTTTGATATTCCTCTTTGTTGTCCATGATCCATTGATATATCTCAACCAACTCATTTTTAGCACTCTCGAAATCGTCCCTCCACATCTGGTAGTTGGCGATCTGCAGCTTGACGTCAATACAAAATTTATCGATCTGAATACCCTTTTCCATTGCTTCTTTGCATTTAGCTTCTGCTTCTTTTTCGTTGATGAGATCAGTCAGGCAAACTTAAGCTATACCTGCATATGCTTGAGCAATATCTCTTTTGATTTATGCTTCGGGAGCTGTTGACTTGAAGGGATTTTTGATGCACTGCAAGGCCTGTTCGATACCTTTTTCATAGGTCTGGATTGACTTCACTCCTTGATATATTTCTGCCAGCTCCATATATCTCTTGTACGTGCCTGAAGGCATATCTTTTATTGACTTTTAGAGGAGCTTCTTGGCTTCCTTTTATTTTTGCAGAGATTTGAGGACATTGACATAACAGAGAAGAAGAATTTAGTCATGAGGATTTTTATTGTAGGCCAGACTATAGAAATACTCTGCTTCTTAATAGTCGAGAGATTAGTATTTTTCTTCAGCCATTTGGAAGAGAGTCTCGAAAGGCAGTTCGTCGTATGATTTGCACTACATCAACAATGCTATAATTAATAATATACTTGACCACCCAAGGACAAAATATCACTTATTTTCCCTCTTATTCTGACTTCTGTAAAGCTCAATAAAGTATGGAATATCCTTTTCTTCGTCAAAAAGCTCATTGGCTCTTATCCTAGCAACCTCAGCTTGGTACTTTTACTCTGTAAACTCGATAAATTTATACTCAAAATTCACACTTTCTGCTAAGCTTAGGAATTCTATCATAGAATCTCCTCTTTTCGGGTTGACAAAGATTGCTTTTCCGTGATTCGATAGATAAGAATCAATCGTCAAAAGAAGCTGTTTGTGAAATTATGTGAAGTAAAGACAATCGCAAATCAATACTATGTCAAATAATATTCTATCTTTGGATTCATTGTGCAGGTTAGTGAGAGTTTATTAGTCACCCCATTTCATAAGTTTAGCTTTGGATGTTTTTGAATTGTTTAGATCTATGTTTTTGTTCAAAAATTATATGTTCTCTTCCTGACCATCTGTTATCATAATTTCAAGAGATCTCTATAGTTCGAGAAGCAAGAACACTTTCTCCAGAGATAATGCTGCCAGTCCACTACAGCCAGCACCTAGTTCAATAATTTTCAAAGGCCCTTTTTATATTTCTTTCTCAATATCTATTAAATATTTTTTGCCATAGTGAATGAGATAGTAAGCAGCAATTTATTCGGCTTACCAGATCCATTTTCCAGTTGCATCGATATCACTTTTGAAATTAACCAACTCCTTATACAGAGGTTGAGGAGTTGCTTGAACAAAATTGGACGATTGATAGCCATACATAGTAATTAGGTTTCCTTAATGAACTGAGGATTATTTCTTAAAGAGCTAGAATTTTTTGTTCTTTCGCTTGTGAGCCAAAGATTTCGAGAGGATAATATTCTTGACCTTTGCCCAATTTTTCTTCGCCCTTGATGGCTATTATTCTTTCATCCTTAAATATTAAATATCAGGAAAGGAAATCTTAAACTTGTTTTGACAAATTAAATAAACAATCAAGAACATAATACTCATTTCTGGGACTACTGAAGATGTTGGATTTTTTATATTGCAAATAATAAAATGAGTCGAGTAAGGATGTCTCCGTCTAAGAGAGATTCAGCTTGGAGAATATCAAGGGAAAGCAGCGCTACTAAAAATTAGCTTAGTGGAATCCAACAGTCCTTTGCTTTGCCTCATAAATTTATGCCAACAAAAGGTGACAATCTGAATTAGTCAAAATTCCTAAACCCGTCGCTTGAGAAAAGCAGATTCAGTAGCAACATAAGATCACATTAAGTCTTACCAACTCCAAGAAAATATCAAGGCAACGGATCATTTTTTGTCAGCGATAACAAGTTGAAATAATCAGGTCTTTTGTAGCAATCAAAGTAAGAGTAAACGCCGAAAAAATCAAAATTCAAGGTTGCCAACAAAGACTCTTTGCTTTCCATTTCTGAAGATCAGTTTGGAAAATTCGAAAAGCAGGCCATCAAGCACCTAAGCAGTTAATATTAAAACAACAGAAGAATGATCTTGCAAGTCAAAGAAGAGTTCAGATAGTTCAAAGAGGCTATAATGAAAGAGATCAGCAATCAAAGAGATATGGTCTTAAGGATGGTGGAGTAGATCAGCTTGAAAATCAATATTCGCAATCCTGAAACCGAGAAAATGATTGGAAACATCAATTGCAAACAAAATGAAATTATGGAAAATTTAAATAATTTTAGCGATGAAAAGGAAAAAAATATGAACATTGAAGGAAGTTTATTCACTCCAGAATAAGTTAAAGTCAGTCAGTCAATCCGTAAACCTCTTACTATTGGTATTCCTCAATAGGACATTCTCACAAAAAATCTGATTTCTCCTAAGGCAGGTCACCAAAGAAACAACTCCAGGGACACTCCTGATCTTGCCAAATGCAACCATATAGTCGAAACAATAAACACTCTAAATGAAATCAACGACTCTGTATCTCACAGTATACCAGTTTCTCCAATCGCCAGGTCCAAATAAGCAGAAAGAAAAGCTATTCAAGACTACAAGCAAAAGATACAAGAAATTACAAAAAAAAGAGAAGACTCAAGTACTTTATCAAAAATAGGCTCTCCTAAAAGTAGCTATAAGCTTGATAAATTTTACAGCGCAATTGACAAGCTTAAGTAGTAAATAAACTAAATCAAACAGATCAGTGACCTGAAACAAACCAAAAGTGGCCGGGTAATCAAAAGCCCATGACTATGATGTTCTTTGGATAAAATAAAGCATAATTTATTATCACTGCTGAGTAATATTGACTAGAGTATTGTTGCTCCATTCTCCCTCAATTATCTCTCCACTCATGCATGTGTACCGACCTCGGCCGTTGATGCTATCTTCACTGAACTCGCCCTCGAATACCTATCCGTTTGTCAGAGACAATACCCCGTTTCCATGCTTATTGTCTAAATAAAATTAACCTGAATAGAGAACTTTTTACCTTCGTATTTGACCCAATAGTCCTAGACCTCTGACATTTCGTGGAAGTCGTATTCACAAGTCAACTACTGAGGGTATTAATTGTAGAGAATTCCATACCCGTGGAATTGATCGTTGGACCACTATCCATCGTAAGCTGGGTAATTTTAGTTGTAGTAGAGCACACCTTTTCCGTTCATCTTGTCCTCCTTGAATTATCCTTCATAATATGCTCCATCTTCGAACATCAACTTGCCTTGACCGTGCTTTTTACCATTGAGAGTAGTTCCTTCATACCTGCGTCCATCCTCATATGATTAGACTGTAAAAATAAGATCGTTTTCTTTCTTCTTCATCATCATAGTTGAAGGGGCCAGTTAAGATATTCGTTTAGGAGCTTGTTCAACAGACCTGGACTATCCCAATGTAACTTTGTTGAATTATTCGATTGTTCTGGTTGGAGCTTTGGGTTCAGTTTCAAAGTTTTTGATTGAATTGAGGATAGATTGAGTTTGAGGATACATAAAAGTATATTTCGAGGTTTCATAGAAAGCGCTATGCTTGAGCTTATTGATATCCTCGAGATCCTTTTTGATCATTTAGAGGAGTTTTGGATCAGTGAATAGCGTGTTCTCATTGACAGTAGGAGGGTTCTTCGGGGTTTAGGGAATAATCTCTTCAGGACGAGCTACTGATTGCTCTTCTAATTTGTAGCATGGCAACTTCTGAGGCATAGCCACTCCTCTTTCATTGGCTTATAGGTATTTTCTAGCTGAAGGTTTTAGGTCTATATTTTGCTGGTTCATTGATCTTTCAGTCAGGGGATTTTGATTCAAATGAGAGGTTTCACTTTGTTCCGCCATTTCAGTATTTCCCTTACTCTATTCAGCTTAATGCTCCATTGATTGCTGCAATTATTCAGCATTCCAAAAATTATCCAAATTTTTCTGAACCTCCATCAGCGAGGCTCTTCTGTTAGGATTGGGCTCAAGAATGTTGCTCATAATTTCCATAAACTCAGGTGAATATCTTTCTGACAAATATTCCAACAAATCAATCATGACAGTCTCCATGAAGACTCCATCATTGAAGTTGTAGCAATTATAAGCATCATTGAGTTGGGCAGCCTCGAGGATAGTCATTCCCATGCTAAAAATAGATTCCTTTCGGAGTGTAAGATCTGAATCGAATTTGTTGAAATTTTTTAGCTTTTCAGGTGCATAGTAAATCTGGTCGTTGAGGACAGCTCGATAATTTTAGTCTATTAGATCATCGTGAATGATCTTGATGTTTCCATCAGGATTGATGAATATTTCATTTGTGTTTAAACTCACGAGTGGTTTGAGTTCGCTTAGGGCATTTGTGCAAGATTGAAGAATACTCCAGAGTTCAGCTTATTCAAAGTTTTTGTTTTCTTTCTGCCTAGCCATGATTTCCTCTTTTAGGGTGACTTGAGGGTACTCGAAAATGGCGTATATTTTGTAGGAAGTCGAACAGAAGCTGTTGAATACTCTGGATTCCACTTTTATTGGACTGACAATATTCTCTCTAGGCCCTTGCTTTATCTCATCTTAAAGTTATTTTTCTTTCTTCTTGAACAAGACTTCACTTCCATAGGTGTACTACTTGAGCAGATATGTATTTTGGCTCTTTTTGTTGAGCAGCACAATACCTCTAGTATCTTATCTGATTTGCTCATACTATTTTTCAATGACTTTCATGAGGCTGTCAGCATGGTTGTCGGTGGCGGTGTTTCCCATTGATATAACGGCTTGAATTTAATTTAATAAAGCCAGCATTTTACATTACTATCCTCAATAAAAATCATGACTTGTTTCTGATCACTTCACTCATCCTCATCTTTTTGAGAAGCATCAGCTCAGCAATGTATTTTTTCCGGTTGACAACAACACCGTCTTGATTGTAGTACTTTGAAAGGTTCCTTCTTTTGGCTTATAAGCTCCGATATCTGTCAGTATCGTTGATGCTGCTTACTCGAGATTTGCTTTATATTATTTTTCTTGCAATCAGGTTGTTTTATTACTCGTAGGTTGGAATGCTAAACTCCTTCTTTATCTTTGGTAGGACTAAATTTGGAGTCGACTGCGATATTTTTGACTTGCGGCGATTGATATTCACAAGTTTCTTCATAATGTGACTGTTCTCCACCTAGATTTATTCTATCCTCTTGCTTCGCTATAATTTTCTTGCTCGCTAAAAGTGAGGATTATGAGGTTTAGAGGCTGAATGGTTAGGGACTTTAGTTTCAGGATTTGATAGTTTTTGCATATGGAGCTGATACTACCGAAGTTGTTGATAGTAGTCGAAAGAATTGTAGCTCATTAGTTTTATATTGTTATTATTCATAGAGTGAGCAAATGAGAGGAGAGGAACGAAGTAGGAACAAATATTGAATGAAGATAAATAGGTTATCTCTGTTAAATATCAAACTTTGATCGAATTACAAACCAGCTGCATACACGAGAGGGACTGTGGAAATTTTGTCTACAATATGTAAGGAGCTCACAGTGTTTGTTCTAATATAGGTCTTGGCAGCTAAAAAGCTTAAATTAGAAGACTTATAGAATGAATAAAAACGGATCTTGATGATTTATAAGGCTAGTATTGAGCCGTATACCTTGTTAAAGGGATAATACTAATATGCATAAAGTATTGATTTGATGGTCCCTTTGAGTTTTAATTTTAAAAAATTATTCATAGCAGTGAGCAATCGGAGGAAAACAATTTTGAAATATCTCAAAAATATCAAAGTTCTTCGATCTTGAATTCTGGACAAATGTTCTCGTTATGCTCTCCGAAAACTCTCTTCTTGGGTGCTCGCTTGACACTGCTGGAGAGCCGACTATCAAGAATGATCTCTTTTCGACTGAGACCCTGGGATTTTTTGTTCTAAATAACATAAAGCGTACCTTTGTATCTTTGGAAAGCATGTTTGGCAGGTATTCGAGGTACGGTTCACCTGTTGAAAATTTGATCACTCTATGGTTATCATGAGATAATTTTTTCTTTTTTTTTCTGTGGGAAACCTCCATCTTTGACTCAACCTCATATTAGACATGTAACCCTTTTCTTCTCCTTCTTTCGGGACTGTTGATGTCGACTTCTTCAATTTCCTAGCTGTGATTGAAGTTTTTATCCTTGATCTCCAATACACCAAATGAAGGATTTTTATTATCATCGATTGTCATGAGTTCTCTTTTCTTTCTGTATGGATCAATATTTTCATCTCCAAATTAGCTTCTCTCTTCTTGATAATCTAAATTAATTTATCTGTTGAGACAAATTCTTAGAGGTGATTGTCTGGATGTAGCACCTTCAGAGCCATTCATACTTATCTTCAAAGTATCCTTTGCATCTCCTACATTGATAGTGGCTCCTTTTTTGTAAATCTAATAGTCATCATCATTTTCAGGCTCCTAGGTTATTTTCTTGTTTCTGATCTATTCAGTGATCATATCTTCTTAGTTGTCGATGGGTTCCTGCTGACTAGGATTGATCATTATCATGTTTTAACTGCAAATCTTCTTCTTCATAGGAAGGCCAACTTCGACCTAGCTGACTTTTTATTAGAAATTATCTTAAAAGTGGTGTTCCTTTTTGGACGAGTTGAACAAGCTATCGAGGGAGCCCTCTCTGTCAGCAGTTTGAAGGTTCACATTAATTGGTGGCAACATTTTCTATCTTTTTATTCTTTTTAGAATATCCATCGTTTTATCTTTTGCTTATCTGTCCTCATTTCGAACAATTTCATCACTCATCGATTATTTTTCCATTCTTATGGGAATATTTTTTGGAATTTTACTTGGTGACATCATTTTTGGAGGATTTAAAAGCATCTCTTTCTCTCCAACAAGATCATACTGCTAGAGCCAGACATTTTCCTTCTGACACTCCATGACATACTCATGGACAGTCGTACTCAAACTGAGTGGTATACCGATGATCAGAGTCATAGTTGGCCTGACCACAAAGTTATCAAAGACCAGATTCAAGCCAACATTTGCCAAGAAGGTTGTCAGGGCTGAGTTATAGTAGCTCTTATAGACAGCTCCTATAAGTCCTAAATTCAAAACAATGTTCAGAATGGCAATGAAAACTTGCACATATTTTTATCTATACTTGTTATCACATTGCTCCTTATGCTTGTTAACAGTGTTTCTAGCGATAGCCATGACCACAAAAAAATAGGCAAAATGCACGATTGTTCCAATGATGACGAAATAGAAAGGTGATGGAGTGAAGTATGCTCCCAAAGTTATGATGCTGATCGATAACAGCAGACACAATTTATACTTGGCCCTCCTCACAGCACATATCTCCAAGGGAGTGAAATTAAAGAGAAGATACTTGAGGGTGCTTTTGGTTGGCGATTCCTCAGTTTTCATAATTTACTCATGCTAGGCCGGTTGCTTTTTGTGCCGTATTTTGCTTATTATCATGTTGTCCTTGATCGACAATTTGAGCACAAGCAGACTTAGTAGTGCCAGTACTCCCAAGATCGCCACTATAATCATGTAGAGGTCGAACATTCCAGTTTACACTTATAATATATTCGTTAAGACTATGATAATTCACTTAATAAATACTTGATGAAAATTAAAGGGCATAGATCGATTGATAATATCAAAGAGTAATCTTGAATCAATTATTGGAAAGTAAAATGCTCTACTCAGTCTTGGCCTTCATTAGTTACATCGCCTTCTATTTCCATTTGTTTAGCTCTTTGTTGGCTTCTCTGGCATCTTTACCGTAGCGCTCGCACATCTTGCTTAGATTTTCGTTCTCGTGGTATACTGCCTCGAGTTACTTCTTCATCACATCGATTTTTTATTCATAGTAGCCGTCCATCTACAAAGTCAGATCTCTGCTTCGGTTGATTGCATCTGAACTCTTCTTGAGGAATATGATCTCTTCTTGTAATTTTTTGACCTCTCTCTTGTATTTTTCAACCTCTTCCCCTGTTGTATATTTTTCTGAGTAAGCCTTTTATTTGGTGCTTGAGCTGGAAGAAGCGTTCTTCTGACGTGGTGTCTATGTCTTGGAATTTTCCCTCATCAGCTTTTCTATTGTGGTAGTCTGATGTTCAAGCTTTATTTTGTAGTCTTGACATTATGTCTGTAGCCTCGTATTTTTCTTTGTCAAATCATTGATCTGATCAAGTAATTTTTTATTATCAGAGCTCAGATCGTTATTGAATTTCATCACATCCAACTAGTTTTGCATTTCAATAACTCTGCTATTGTAAAGGTTGTCATTTTTGAGAGAAATCTCAATTTTCAGACTTTTTATTTGCTCCAGAAGTTCACTATTTATTTTCTTCAATTTGATATTTTAGTTCATAAAGAACTATTCTTCCTCATTCTTGCTTTTTGTTTCTTGAAGCTGATTCGACATCTGAATATTTTCTAACTTTAGCCTGTCAACCAATTGTTCATATTCCTTCAGTTTCTTTTCCTTTTGAATGAATTCCTCCCGAATTCCCGAAGCATTTTCCTTCGATAGACTTTCCAGCTTCTTCAATAGAGCTTTCTTTTCATTCTGAAGTGCTTAGTTTTCTTATCTATAGCGGTAGACTACTGAATTGTCAGTCAAGCTCACGAATTGTGATTGCTGAACCTTGCTGTTTTCCATTTGTTGTTTGGTTGTGTTTAGTTTGTTGTTCAACTTTGATGCTTCAGATCGATAGTAGTCTCTTTATCTCCGAAGTCTCGTATTATCTTCCTGTAATTTTTAGTTGATTGAACTCAGAGCTCTCAGGTTTTCCTCAAGTTTGCCAAGAGCAGCCTCTGATGTCATGCTTTGGTTCATGGAAAGGTCAGCTACTGATGAGGCTCCTGATTTGTTCAGAGCTGCCACTGACTGATTGAGTACACTGAAAGACTTAATGGTATACATCTCACTCATGGACTGATTTGCTGAAATGTTGACTGGTTTTACAATCAGTTCATCCATCTTTTTCTTCAATTCAGTATTCTCATTTGTCAAGGCCGCTATTTTGCTTTCATACTGTAAAAACTTCGACTCAACTTATTATTTTTCCAAATCTCCAAGCAGCTCCATCATTCCTTTAGACCTGTCAAGTAAATTAACCTGAGTCTTTTTCTTGTTGCTCATCAGTTCTTTTTTGAGATGGTTGTTCTCTTACAATAATTTTGTGTAGTTCATACTCATGTCAAACATGTTTTTTCTTTTGTCTTTGTTGTCATCAGGAGACATACCAACTTGATAACTTACGCTCAGTTCTGGACCTTTCTTGGCAAAGGGGTTGCTGGTTTGATTAAATATCATTGACTAATTTTCTTCTTTCTTGAAGAACTTGAGAAGCTCAAGCTATTAGTTCATCTATCTGAGCCTTTGCTTGAGAGATTAATTTTATTTTTTCAGCTATCTCACATTTTTTCTGTGCAACATTTCCTCCCGAGTCATGTTGATTTGAGAATATGACTGTTCGAAATCCACATGCTCATTCTTGCCCTTTTCCTCAATAATTTTCAAGTATGTCAAAGTCATTTATCCTATCGACTCTTCCATAGCTATCAAGTCCTTTACTTTTGAGTCACGATCATCTTCTAAATCTTGAGCAAGATCTGCTAGCCTAATAATCTAATTTTTGAGAGTCATATAGTTCAAGAAACGGTAATAATCCTCTTAAGTAGCCAAGTGTTGCAAAGTTTCAATACGTTGAATGTACACAGTGTTCTTCATATCTTCTCTGCAGATGAAAGCTCTTTGCGTGAATAAAAATAAGTCTCTGGAATTTCGAGAAATGAATCTGAGTTACAATTTGTTGATGCAGTGTGTTCTTTCGGGTTTTTGAAATAGCTTCAATTTAGAAGAGCTTTCGGAATGACTTTTGTAAGGTATTTTTTCACTCATCGAGCTCTAATTAAGCGAGGTATTCCTAACATGGAAGATGAGATTGAGCCAATCCCTAACTTAGTCGACTTGATCCTGCTCAAAACGGAGATAAACTCTAGTAGCATCTTTTGGATTAAGCTCGATTTTAGGCTCTGACATACTATAATCTTTGACTAGCTTTTATCCTGAATTATCATCAACAAACTCCATGTCTGTCGAATTCAATCGAACAGTGACATTATTCTTGCGCTACTTTTCCACACAAACAACTTGAGATAGTAAAGTACCAGAGTACAGAGCCCCTTCTATCAGTCTTTTCATCATTACGTCGATACCAATAGGACCAATAGTCACTTATGCTTCAGCTTTTGGGTCGTCTACTGATTTCACCACTGCTTTTATGTATGCTCCCACATCTCCAGGCTCGCACATGTAGGTATTTCCGACTAAACAGTGAATTTTTTAGACTGAATGGACGGCATCTGATCTTATCTTGAAGCGGCTCCACTACACTCTGATGGGAATGATGGTTCTGACTTGTTTAGAAGCGAATGCTGTTATGACGATGTTGGAGCAGTTGGTCGGATCCTTTGGTTATGTTTCGATATAAAGTGTAGACTTCGGATGTATATCGATTTTGGTAATAAATTTAGTGGCTGGTTGCTCGCTCTTTTCATCCATAAACCATCTCAAAATACTCATTTTGTTATTTATTAACAAATTAAACTTTCAGATTTGAAGTTGAAAATCCCGATAGCCAGCTACGATCAAAAAACTAAATTGTAATTCTCAGAAAAAAAGGAAGGCGAATGTTCAAAGGTATACAATTATTGTATTTTATTTTTTTTATAAATATAACTAGCATGTCCAACCGACCCAAACAGGAAATCAAGAAGAAAGGAGGATTCTTCTCTTGCTGTGGAGGAGAATAAGATAAAGGTGAAGCCTATGTCGACTTTCAAGAAAAAAGATAGCCTGTTGTCAGAAGCCAAGTGCCACGTATTTTGTAATTTATACAGCCGTATGAATATTTAGATTTAGCCCGTCGTCGTTCAGAGCCAGCCTAAAATTCGTTTTTCCTACAACACACCTACTGAGTAGAACCGAGT
>Ga0100381_1002522_pt1 | contig 16388 bp, 12 predicted proteins | sample CryGeymeta201505_FD_80416 | JGI IMG/M metagenome (GOLD analysis project Ga0100381, IMG submission 80416) | Groundwater microbial communities from Crystal Geyser aquifers in Utah, USA - Crystal Geyser metaG 2015-05 | ecosystem: Environmental > Aquatic > Deep subsurface > Groundwater | place: USA...
AAGTAACTTTCTTAGAGTATCAAATCTGATTTTTAATGCATTAAACATTCAGAGATATTGATAATGATTGAACTGAGCGAAAATATTTCCAATTATATTCAAAACGTTTTTGGTGAGGAATTTCTTAAAAAATATAAAACATATATTGAAAGCGAATATATCCAATATGTAAGAATACCAGGAAGCATTGAAGAACAAAATATTATTTTAAACAGACTAACTAAATATGGCATTGAATTAGCAAGTGTGGAAAATGTCCCTAATGCTTATTCTCTTATCTCAGGAAGTGATAAAATTGGAAAAACCCTAGAACATGCACTTGGGAAATATTATATTCAATCACTTTCTTCAATGATTCCTCCATTAATTTTGTGTCCTACTGCTGATGATATTGTTATTGATATGTGTGCTGCACCAGGTTCCAAAGCAACACAACTATCTGAAATGATGGAAAATAGTGGAACACTTTATGTTAACGAGCCAAATATTGCTAGAACAAAATCGCTTGCTCATAATTTGGATAAGTTAAATGTTTTAAATGCGGGAATGCTTACAAGCAAAGGTGAACTTATAAGTAAATATTTTGATAATTATTTTGACAAATTACTTATTGATGCCCCTTGCTCTGGACTTGGAATTGTCCAAAAGAAACAAGAAGTAAGCAATTGGTGGAGTGAAGATCACACTATTATTTTAGGTGATTTGCAATTTAAACTTCTTGTTAGTGGAATTAAATCGGCAAAAATTGGTGCCGAAATTGTTTACTCAACTTGTACGTTAACTTTAGAAGAAAATGAATTAGTTGTTGAAAAAATTCTTGAAAAATATCCAGTTGAGCTTATGGATATTGAACTTCCTGTTAAATCACATCCAGGCATTACATATTATCGTGATAGAAATCTTAATCCAAAACTTGCAAAAACTAGACGAATAATTCCTTGGGAAATTAACTCGGAAGGATTTTTTATTGGTAAGTTCAAAAAAATTAGCGAGTCAGTTCCATCTGTAAAAATGGATGTTAGACAAGCAGAATTAGAATTCCTTAATTGGAATAATAAAGCTATTAAAGAGTATATTGAAAACATTGCTGATTGGTATGGAATTGATATTGAAATTTTTAAGGCATACAAATATTTATTCAAAAGTAATGAAATGCAATTCATTAAATCCGATTGGCACTCTGATAATCTTTCTATATTTGCAAGAGCTGGATTAAAGCTTGGTAAATTGGATAAACACAATAATATTGTTCTTCATACTCTTGCAGCTCAAGTATTACAAAAACATATCAAAAAAAACAAAATTGAACTGACTTCGAAAGAAGAGTTAAAAATATATCTAAATGGCGGAATAATTAAAACAATGATTGATGTTGAGCCAAAAGGTCGCAAAGTTGTTAGCTATAATGGAGATATGATAGGCGGAGCAATTGCGACAAAAGATGGATTAAAAAGTCAGTTTCCAAGAGCTTTGAGAACTGCTGAAATATTATTTTAACAAATAAAATATATACTTTATTCGTTTTTATAAATATCTTAATAAAACATTGATAAATCGCCCAAACCTTCGCGCAATATTTCTGGGTTATCGCCACTAAAATCAATAATTGAAGAAGGTTTATTGTTTTGCACTCCAAATGCAAGCATTAAATCAACACTATAATCAAAAATATGTCTAATCTCATTGGGGTCACTAAGTTGCAAACCAAGTCGTGTTGTAGTGCTTGTGCTTATAATTGGGTTACCTAATCCTTTGGTTAACATTTCTGTTATTCGATTATCTGGAATTCTAATCCCTACGGTTTTCCTTTTTGTCCACAATTTTTTAGGAACGTCTTTAGCGGCAGGTAAAACAAAAGTATAAGGACCAGGGGCAAGTCGCTTAATAATTTTATATGCAGAATCAGATATTCTTGCATATTTAGCAATGTCTTTCAAATTTGGAGCAATAAAGCTAAAAAGTTTGGTCTCAGATTCGTTTTTAATTTCATAAACTCGTTTAACCGCTTTTGAATTATAAATATCGCATCCTAAAGCATAAACAGTATCTGTGGGGTAAATTATTACACCACCATTTTTTAAAACTTCAATGGCTTTATTTATATAGCGTTCTTGTGGATTATCATGATGTAGTTCGTAGTATTCCATTTTACAAAGCCTCAAATTTATTTTTTAAAAAATCATATTTTTTAAGGCCTACAAAAATTTCGGCAACATTATTACCTTGCATAATTGCAGTTGTTGGTGTTCCTAATATTCCAAATTTGGTTGCAACGTTTTGATTGTTGGATAAATCAATTTTTCCAACATAACTAATATCTTCTTTTAGTTTATCAATTATTGGGGATTGTATTTTGCAATTTCCACAATAGGGTGTATAAAAATATAAAATTGATTTTTTTGCCTTTAATAAATTTTTAATGTCTTCATCAAATATTGATACGTTTACAGATTTTCCTTTAAAGCGTTGTGATCTTTTTTGTATAAATAATTTCAGACTTATCATCAAACCAATTATAACACAAACTGTTAAAAATATATCCATATATAAACCTTGTAATTAAAATCAATTTCCCAATATTCATTTTCGGGTTATTTTCAGTATAAAAAAATACTTGAATTTAAAATATAATGTAAAAATTTCTTCTTACATAAAAATGAATAGTAATTAAAGGCAATATTAACAATTTTATTATTTAATGTTTCATAATAACTTGCTATCTTTAAAAATACATTTGTTAAATCCTAAAAATAGTGAATGAAAAATGCTAAGGAAAAATATTTTCATATCTTTGATAATTTCATTGTTGTGTTCTTTAAGTTTTGCTCAAGAAATTCAGTTTTTCGGAAATATCAATCAAGGAAATCTAATTATTGGAAAAGGTAATAATATTCTGTGGGCTTGGATTGATAGTACCCAAATAAGAGTTGATTCAAAAAATATATTTGCGTTTGGAATTGATGCCAAAGAAGTAGGCAGTAGAATTATTAAAATTAAACATAGTGACGGTAAAGTTTTACTAAAAAAAATAAACTTGCCAGTTCGAAAATATAAAGTACAAAAAATTAATAATAGCAAACAGCAATTCAAAAATACTCCAGATTCATTAATAATACGTTTAGAAAAAGAAAGAGAAATTTCGCGCAAAGCATATAACGAAATTGGGAAAATTGATACTGCATTTTATAAAGTTGGCTTCATACAGCCCCTAAAAGGTGGGGTGGTTACTAGTGTCTTTGGAAGTAAGAGAATATTAAATGGTATTCCAAAAAATATGCATAACGGATTGGATATTGCTGCACCAAAAGGAACTTCGGTTTATGCTATGACCGATGGAATTGTAAGATTAACAGCAGATAATTTTTATTATTCGGGCAATTATGTGCTTTTAGATCATGGACAAGGATTAAGTAGTTTTTACTTACACTTAAGCAAAATAATTGTGCACGAAGGGAAAAAAGTAAAAAAAGGTGAACTAATTGGAAAAGTTGGAACAACTGGGCGTTCTACTGGGCCACATTTACATTGGGGTGTTCAGTGGTTTTCAAAACGTGTTGACCCTTCTTCACTTTTGGAATTGGAATTTAATTAGTTAAATATTATTTATAAAAAACTGTGCGGAAATAACAACATGCTTAAATATAAAAAATTAAATTTCATATTTTTGATAATATTTGCTCAAATTATCTTTAGCTGCAAAAGTATTGATACTAAGGACAGTACAATCAATCACTTGGAAAAATTTTGGACGGAAAACGATTATGAAATTGCATCAGATTCGCTTACAAATTTTGTGCTTAATTCTGATTTTATTTCCAAATTTAAGTTGAATAGAAAACCAAAAATTGTTGTTGGAAATTTTATTGATAATTCCAAAGAGAAATTAAATACTGAATTAATTGCTAAAAATGTGGAAAGGGATTTAATCAGTAGTGGTTTAGTAACTTTTGTTTCTTCAAAATCAAAAAGAGAAGAATTAAGAAATGATAGAAAAAATAGCATGGACTTTACCAGTCAAATTGAATTTAAAAAGTATTTGTCAAAAACAAAAGCTGATTATTTTATTGACGGACAAATTAGCTTACAAATTGATTCATTAAAAAATTCTATTAAAAAAAATTATAAAATAACTATAAATGTAGTTGATGTTAAAAATATAAAATCGATTTTTGCAAAAACTCTACAAAAAATGATTAGTAATTGAAATATTATAAGTTTAAAAATAACTTGTTACGGTAGAATAGAATTCTTATAATAACAGATATATTTATTATATTTTGGCTTAATTATTGTGGTTAAACAAATTTTTAAAATACTCTTAAATAGGTGTTAAGTTTATGGTTGAATTAAAATTTACTGCACAAAAGGCAAATGGGCAAATAGTTACTGGAAATATTGCTTCAGGTACTTATTCCGAAGGTAAAAAACAAATAAAAGCTATTGTCGCAAAGCATAAACTAAAACTTAAATTAATCCAAAAGAAAATAACTTTTATTTATAAAATAAAAAAAGGTAATGAAATACCTACCAAAGGTGAGCAACGTGCGTTCTCAAAAGAAGAGGTTATACAAGCTCTTACAAAAATGGGATATCAGGTAATTTCGGTTAATAAATATATTTTTGAATGGGATCCTAAACCACCTCAGCAAGAAATATTATCATTTGTAAAAATAAGCGCAGAACTATTGGAACAAAAACTTCCATATAGTGAAATTATGACACTACTTGTAAATGATTTAGAAAATAAAACTTTGCGTGAAACTTTAAAACAAATCAATAACGAATTGAAAAAAGGCTCTGATAGTCAAACAACTTTTATTAAGCACGAAAGAGTTTTTGGCAAATTTACAGCCTACATGCTTGGTCTTGCAGCTAAAAGTGGCAACATGACCGAAATATATAAAGCAACAGCAAAATTTTTAGAAAGAAGAATGCAGTTTAGTAAAGACTTACGAAGTGCATTAATAACACCAGCAATAACAATGTTTGTACTGTTATTAGCGGTGCTTTTTTATGTCGGATATATTTTCCCAGAAACTGCCAAATTATTTTTGAAATTTGATATTCCGCTTCCACCTTTAACAGCAGCCACTTTAAAAATTAGTGATTTTTTAATAAATCAATGGTTTTTAGTTGTGCTTTTAACATTTGTTCCACCAATTATATTAATTTGGTGGAATACAACAGCTAAAGGAAATCTTTTCTTTTCAAAATATATGATGAAGGCACCAATTATTGGTGGTCTTGTTCACAAAACAAATATTGAAGTTTTTTGCAGAGTTTTTTACACACTTTATAGTGGTTCTGCTGAATCTATTGAACCAATTAGAATTGCAGCCGAAGCCACAGATAACGCTTACTTTGAACAGCAAATTAAGAAAGTGGCTATTCCGATGATGATTAGAAAAGGTGCGGGAATTTCTGAATCATTTGCTGCTGCAAAAATATTTACTGATACTGCAATTTCCAGGTTTCATTCTGGCGAAGAAACAGGAACAATTAAAAACACTGCACTACAATTAGCAAATTATTATGAAAGTGAAACCGTATTTAGGCTTAAAAATGTTATTGAAATGATTCAAGTATTTATTGCAATGGCAATTATGGTTGTTATGATTGGGTTAACTTTAGTATCAGCAGAAACTGCTACAATTAATCCTTCTGTACGGTAGGTAATTATAAAAATAAATAAGATTATATATATAAATATTAAAGAATTTACTTATTTTTGTATAAATAATGAATAAATGCTCTAAGGAAAATAATGCTTGATTCACAACTTGAGATGACTGATAAAGTCGGTTATTTACTTCTTAAAAAGGGAATAATTGATGAAGATATTTTGGAAAAAGCTCTATCTGCTAAAAAAGCAGACGAGCTAAAAGGTCGCAGAAATCTCGCACAAATTTTAGTTCAAGAATTAAAATTTGATCATGATACTATATTTAGAGAAGTTTCAGTTCTTTATGCTTTTAAGGAATTAAATATTTCTATTCCCGATCTTTCAGAAGAAAGAATTGAAGAAATAAAAAGGCTGTTAAATTCAAAGGGCGATGAAATTCGTGATCAGTTTTTGCTTCATAAAGTTTTACCATATAGTTATGATAAATTAAGAGATAGACTAGTACTCGCCACTGTTGACCCAACCGATAAAGAATTAACTAAAATTGCATATAGTCTTAATATTAAAAAATTTGAAGTAAATTTTTTGAAAATGAAAGACTATAACAAAATAATTGACATTATTGCCCCAGTTGAAAATGAATATTTAAAAGCAATTGCCTCATCCAATGAAGAAATTAATGTTGAATTAGATGAAACAAATCTTGATGAAGAAGAATTAGATGCTGAAATTAATAAAAGTGCCCTTGTTAACTTAATTGAAGGTGCGTTGGTTGAAGGCGTTAGGAAAGGGGCAAGTGATATTCATATCGTTCCTAAAAGTGGAAGAAGAGCTGAAATACATTTTAGGATTGATGGGAAATTACAATTATGGCACGGACAAGATAATACACAACCAGAAGCTTTAATGGCTGTAATAAAAGATAGATCTATGGGCTTGGATAGATTCGAACGCGAACGCGCACAAGACGGTTTTATTCAACGAGCTATTGATAATCATATTATACGATATAGAGTTTCAGTGCTTCCTATGGTTGGAACTGAATTGAAAAACAAATTTGAATCTATTGTAATAAGAATTTTAGATGACAGAAAGGTAATTAAAGATTTAAGTAAATTAGGTCTTGTGGGATATTCACATACAGCTTTTCAAAAAGCAATAAATCAACCACAAGGAATGATAATTTTAACTGGTCCAACGGGAAGTGGTAAAAGCACAACTCTTGTAGCAGCGCTTTATCAAGTAATTGATCCAACCAAAAATGTTCTTACTGTTGAAGATCCTGTTGAATATGTTATTGAAGGTGCTAGGCAGTTAAAAATTGGTTATCGAATGAACTTTGAGCAAGCCATTAGAGCTATTTTACGACATGACCCCGATATAGTTCTTGTAGGTGAAATGCGTGACAAAGAAACTGCCGAAACAGCTATTAAGCTTGCTAATACTGGTCACTTAACATTTTCTACTCTTCACACAAATGATGCTCCAAGTGCCGTTGCTCGTCTTTATAAAATGGGAGTTGAACCATTTCTTATTGCTTATGCAATAAATATTATTGTAGCCCAACGGCTTATTAGAAAACTTTGTGATAGTTGCAAAAGAAAAGTAGATAAAATTGATAAAGGGGTTGCAGAACGTGCTGGAATTGATTTAGAGGAATGGAAACAATATGAAATTTATGAAGCCGTTGGTTGTCCAAAATGTAATGACTCTGGCTATAAAGGTAGAATGGCTATTCATGAAGCTCTTTATTTTACAAAAGCTATTAGAGAAATAATTGTTAGAGCCGGTGATGAAGTTGATGAAGATGCTGTGCGAATTCAATCAAAAAAAGATGGAACATTAACATTAAGAGATTCAGGTTTGCAAAAAGTAAAATTAGGAACCACATCGCTTGAAGAAGTTCTTGCCGGTACTATGGATGACTAATTTGCTAAAAATAAATTTATATATGTTTTAAGGAATATTAAATGATTGTAGTTGAAGAGATATTAAAAAAATATGTTCAGAAAATACCCGAAAGTATTCTTGGTGCCGAAAAAGTTGGCTTCATTATTGAAATGTTACAACAAATGCCAAGTGAAGATAAAATTGCTCTTCACAAATTGGTAAATCATATTTTAACTTTAATGATTGAACAAGAAGCCTCGGATGTTGAAATTGGTGGGCATGGTACCGATGAGTTTGTTTGGTTCAGAATTCATGGTAATAAAATAAGAGTTGAAGAACTTCCCAGATTTACTAGCTTAGAAGCTTCGTTTCTTATTGCCTCTTTACTAAATAACAACCAATGCAAACACCTTTTGGTAGGAAGAAATTTAGATTTTAGCTACACATTTCATTACGATATGCTTAATAAAGATATTCGATTTAGAGCAGATGCATATTTTGACTTAGATACTTTAGCATTAAATATGCGGGCAATTTCTGCAACTACTCGTCCTTTGGAATCTCTTGGCTTTCATCAAAATGCAATTAGAATGATGAGCCATAATTATATTAAATTTGGACTTTCTTTGGTAACAGGAATTACTGGCTCTGGCAAATCAACAACTTTAGATTCAATAATTGATTATCATAATAAATTTGATACTGCTCATATTGTTGTTATTGCTTCGCCAATAGAATATGTTCATAAATCAAACAGAGCAATTATAAGGCATAGAGAAGTTGGAAAAGATGTTTTGTCTTTTCAAGAGGGAGTTGTGCAAGCCCTAAGACAAGATCCAGATATAATTGTAATTGGTGAAATGAGAGATCCAGAAACTATTTTAGCAGCTTTGGAAGTTACTGATACTGGACACAAAGTGTTTTCAACTTTGCATACATCCTCAGCTACAGAATCAATTGATAGAATTGTGGCAGAAATAAATCCTGCCGAACAAGAAAGAGTTCGTAACAGATTGGCAGATGTTTTAATTTCGGTGGTTTCACAAAAGCTTGTTCCAACCCTTGATAAAAAACGAATTTTAGCAAAGGAAGTTCTTATTGTTACTCCAAGTGTTAAAGCGGCAATAAAAAACAACAATACTAGCGAAATTTATTTAATGATTGTACAAGGCGGTCCTCAAGGAATGATTTCAATGGAACAAGATTTGCTTAGACTTGTAAATGAAAGAATTATTTCTAAAGAAGTGGCGGTTAGTTATGCAAATAATAAAACCCGTATGATACAATTACTTAAGGTAACTTAAAGAATGAAACATGTTGTATGTATATATCTTGAAGGATTAGAACTAAAACTTGCTGTTTTAGGTCGTGAGAAAAATCAAATATTTCTATATAAAACTTTATCAGTTAATTCTAAAGGTTTAAAATCAGTAGATTCTACCGAGTCAATTGGTAATTTTAGCATCGATTCAATGGAAATGGATGAAATTTCGTTCGATTCACTTGATGGAATGAGCGAAATTCAAGAAGAAAAGAAAACCGACACTTCTGAAGTTTCTATAATTGCCGCTAAATTAGTAGAGTTTAACTTATCGAAAGCTTCTTTTATTCCAGTCGTAACTGAACCAAATGTAACTTTTCATATTTATGAAGGGTTAATTGAAAAAGATAAGAAAAAAAATATTAACAAAATTATTTTAGAAATTCAAAATGTAAAAGGCATTTTACTTACTAAAGATCAACTTGATTATATTTCACTTGATGAAAAAACACATCTTTGTGTATTTACCGACATAAATGTTAATACAGCAAATATCGTAAATTCGCTTGCTTCCTATAATGGAAAAAGATATTATAAAATTCAGTCAATTAAAAGTGCTGAAATCTCTCTCGCCATTTTTGTTTCAAAGACAACAAAATTTTTCCCCGAGGATTATTCCCTAATTATATATATCGGTAAAGAATTTAGCAAACTAATTTTCTTGGAAGGACAGAAACTTAAACATATTGGTGCAACACTAGATATTGGAACTTCAAATCTTCATACTTATGATGTCTATTTTTCAAAAATACTTTTGGAAATGGAAAACGGTGGAATTCCACGTCTTGATAACGTTGTTATTTGTGGTGATGACCGTTCTGAAAATTTGGTGCTTTCGTTTTATGGAACTTTTCCCGAAGCCAATGTATCCGAATTGCAATTTGAATCGTTTGATGTTACTAGTTTAACCGAAGATGAACAAAAAGAAATTTCCTCTTATACAGTGCCTATTTCTGCGGCTTACGAATATTTTGCGGAAGAAGATAAAGAGTTAAAAGGGATTAATATTCTTCCAAAATATATTGTTGATAACCAAAAATTTCTTCAATTTGGATGGCATAGTTTTGCAGTTTTTCCTTTGCTATTTATAGTTACTTTCTATTTTACATTTCTTTTGCTTTCCAATTCACAAGAAATTAAAGAATTAGATAAAACAATTTATAGTTTGGAACAAATGTCTATTCAAAATCAAAATATTTTGGATGAAATGGGTCCATTATCAGAAAGAATTTCAAGTTTTTCAAATACACAAACAATTTTAGATTCTGCAATGAGTGGAACCGAAGTTTGGGGAAGGACAATTGAAAAAATTTCCAATTTTGTTGAACGAAGAAGAAACTTTTGGGTTTCACACTTAGAAACCAAAGATGGAAATACTGTTTTAATTAAAGGATATTCACTATCACGAAACGTGTTAACAGAATTTGCCGAATATAGTAATTCTTCCATTTTGCAAAATATTTTGTATGAACCTTTACGTGAAAAAAATGCTTTTGCATATACATTAAATTTTAAAATTGAGAAGAATAAAAAATAATGGATCGTAAAATAAAAAACACTGTAATACTTATTGCTTTACTACTTTTTATAATTGTAGTTGGAAGTGTTTTTACTTTTTTTATACAAAAAAGTGATATTGATTTACGAAAAAAAAGGATTAATGAGCTAAATCTTAATGCCCAAAATGCTTATTCAACTAAAGAGTTGCTTTTACAACTAAATTCACTAAAAAATAGGGCTGCTGAATTAGATTCAATATTAGCTCTTAGAAAATTTAATATTCCAGTTAATTTGCCACAATCTCGGTTTTTTAATTTTATTAACAAAGTTAGTTTTAATTTTGCCCCAGAATCAAATATAAATATCGAATATAAAACAATTGAGCAATTTCAACATTATAACTACTATGAATATCGTCTTTTTGGAACCGCATATTACAATGATGTTTATAAAATGATTTATGCAATTGAGCAAAGCAAGGAACTTAAAAAAATACTATCAACTTCATTTGATAATTTTGTAAAAGTTGACGAAAATGGTATTCCTCAGTATTTTGTTACTTACAATATTAGTTGTGCAGTATATTATTCCAATAATGATAGATATGCTTCTTCTATTTTAAAAGAAAATAGATTGGTCCCAAATCCTATTTATGATGTTTTTTATCCTTTAATAAGAAATGAAATTCCTCCAAATTTAGATGGTTTGCTAGATGTTCAATCTGCACAACTTTTAGCTTTAATTCCAGAAGGAGCTTTTCTTGCTGATTCTAAAGGAACAACTTATTTGTTATGGGAAGGCGATAAAGTATATTTAGGATATCTTACTGAAATTGATTATTCCAATAATATTGTTCATTTTGTTCTAAATAAAGGTGGAATAATAGAAAAGCTAACTCTAACTCTTGAGAAAAAAGAAAATGTTGGGAAAAAATGATAATATCAAATGGTATAACCAATAATTAATGAATTTACAAGAATTCAATCTGGGAAAAATTATAAACAGATGAAAAATTGAGTGAATAAAATGAAAAAGAAAAAGATACTAATACTAATGCTGTTATTTTCAATCCCTTTATTTGGACAAAAGGAGATAGAAAAAAGATTAAGCCAATTTGTAAATCCAAACGAAATAGTTTCTTTGGCTGAACATATTCCTTTTAATAAGGCCATTGAGGTATTAAGTAAAGTGAGCGATAAAATTACCGGTAAAACAATTATTTTTTCGGAAACTTACACCGAGCCAATTGGAATTGAAATTACACGTATGCCCTATATGCGAGCACTGAATCTTATTGTTAATTATCATAAAAAAATTTATACAGAAGATGCAAATTCAATAATAGTTAAATCCGAATCAAAAGCTAGTGAAAAATTAGGTGATGAAATATATGCTGCCGTTGATTCAAGAGAAGTTAAAATATCTGCATTATTTTTTGAAGCTAATATCTCAGAAATGAAGGAACGTGGAATAAATTGGGACTTACTAATTCAACAAACTGGATTAAGTTTTGGAACAAAGTTAACTTCATTTACCCAAGAAAAAGCTACTACAGGCACAAGCACACAACAAGCAGTTGCTCACGAATTTACTTTTGGTAATTCAACTTCTTTTGATGCCGGTAATTTTACTGGGGATATTGTTGGTGCGTTTAAATTTTTTGAAACTAATGGACTTGGAGAATTAATTGCCCGTCCAAATATTACAGTACGTGATAAAACTACTGGTAGAATTCAAATTGGTTCTGATATTTCAATAAAGGAAAGAGACTTTTCGGGAAATATTATTGATAGATTTTATTCTACTGGAACCATTGTTGAAGTAAAACCATATTTGTACAACGAAGATGGTGTCGATTATGTTCTATTGCAACTTAAAGCTGAGCGAAGTTCTGCTAACCCTGGTGAAATTACAACCGAAATAAGAAAAACAGTTGCAAATACCGAAGTTTTAATGCTTAATGGTGAAGAAACAATTATTGGCGGATTATTTACAAATGAAGAAACAGTTGCAAGAAGTGGAATTCCATTTTTGAAAGATTTGCCTTGGTGGGTCTTTGGGATTAGATATTTAACAGGCTCTGATGTAACAACAATTACTAAAAGGGAAATTATTATTTTAATAGATATTGAAATAATTCCTTCATTAAAAGATAGAATTGCTAAAAAGAAAGAAAACTTACTTCAAGAATCAATTCGTGAGAATAGTAATTATATTCAAGAAATTCAAAAGCAAAATGAAAATGTTCATTCTGAAATGAACAATGGCGATATCGAAATAAAGAAATAATTGTAAACTCTATATTATTAGTTTATTACAACATTAAATTAAGTGTTACTTTGCTGAAGACTTAAACGAAATTAGCTATTTTACTCGTTTTTCAATTAATGCCAAAGATACTCTTAAACACATAGAATCATCAAATGTTAATTTAGTTTTATTAGATTTGAAAAAGCCTGAAAAAGATGATTTTTACTTGTTCTCTGAAATTAAAAAAATTGATAAAAATATTAAAACAATTGTTCTAATTGCAAACTCTAATATTGAAAGCGTCTTAAAAGCTACTACTTTTAGAGTTGATGAATATATTTTGAAGCCATTTAACTTTTATAAACTTCTTTTAACAATTAGAAAAGTTTTACAGAAAAATACTTTTGAAATTAAATAAATTTGATGGGTTTATTTTTACATAATATTAAAACTAAACAAAATGAATATAAATGTTAGATTATTATTAATTACTTTTGCTGTAATTGTTATTATCTCATTATCGTCAACATTTATTTTCTATTCTTCTACAACGACACTTCTTAAAAATCAATATTCACAAGTAATATTAAACTCAAATTCAGATTTCAATAATGTATTTCAAGCTTTAGTTGGTTCGCTTGATAGTGAATTATACGAATTAACTGAAACCAAAAATATTTCTTCTTCCAATTTAACAAATTTAGATTTTATCTTTTCAATTACCGAAGACCGAAAAATAATTCAAAGCAAATCAATTTTTAGCAAAAATATAAATATGAATCTTTTTTCAGATTCTTTTGATGCTTTTTTTTCAAATTATCCTAATATTATTCTAAAATATTATCAAAACAATGATAATGAATCTTATTTTTATGGGAAGGTTATTAATGAAGAATTATTAAATAAATTGAGCGAAAAAATTAGATCAGAAATTGTTTTGATTATAAAGAAAACACCCTTCATGGCATCAAATATATTGCATAATGAAGTCTATTTTCCAATAATTTATGAAGCAGCTAATACAAAAATTCTAGACCAAAGTACCAAAGTTTTCTATAAAGAATTAGATAATGTCGATTTTTTTGCCGACAAAGTTATTCCTGAATATTTAATTTTTAATGACCCAATTCAATTCTTAATTTTTAATGTGCCTACTGATTTAGCCGAATTTCGTAACAAAATTAAAACAGTTACACTTACTATTGCATTAGCCGGCATTTTATTATCACTAATTTTTGTCCTTTTGTTTACTACCAAAGTTCGTAGACAAATTTCATTATTAAGCGAGGCATCAAGAATTACTACCAATGGTGACTTATCTCATAGAGTTCCAATAATTTCTAATGATGAATTGGGAAATCTTGGAAAAATTTTTAACAAAATGTTGGATCATATTCAATCTAACGAAAAATCGGAGCGTGAATATAGCGAATTAATAACTATAATTAATAAAACCCCACATTTGAAAGATCTTACAGACTCAATTCTTGAAAAAATAATTAAAACAACGTCTATTTCATTTGGGATTTTTTATTTAGTTCAAAATAAAAATGCAAATCCAATTTCAACTTATGGAATAAGTCATTCGGTTCTTAAAAATCATGATTCAAACAGTTTTTATTCTGATGTTATTATTAACAAAAAAACAATAGAATTAACTTTTACTGAAAACCATCCAGTTATTAAAACTGGATTGGCAGAAATTGAAATTAAATACCTTCTAATTATGCCAATAATATTTAACAAAACAGTAATTGGAGTAATAGAATTAGCAAGTGAACAAAGTCATGTTAAATCACCACTTAGTTATTTGAATAAAATTAAAAATCAATTAGCTGTTGGATTAAATAGTGCCCTTTCTTACGAGCAACTAGAAAATTTAGTAAACGAATTAAAAATTCTTAATGAGGAATATCAAAAACAGAATCATCAAATATCTGAAAAAAATTCCGAGCTGATAAATTTGCACAGTGAACTTAAAAAGCAAGCATCCGAATTAGAAGAACAGAGAAAAAAGGCAATGGAATTAACAAATGTAAAATCGCAATTTCTAGCCAATATGTCCCACGAGCTTCGCACTCCATTAAATTCAATACTTGGATTAACCGAACTTGTTGCTGAAGATTCGTCTACATATTCCAAAACAAAAGATAGATTGAAGATTGTTTTGCGAAATGGTAAAAAATTGTTGTCAATGATTAATAACATTCTTGAATTTTCAAAAATTGAATCGGGGAAATATGAAGTTAATAAAATTAATTTTGTTTTAAGCGAGTTTCTGCATGATATTTATAATAGTATTGAACCACTAATTACTGAAAAAGGTCTAAATTTTGAATTAAATTTTGATAGCGATTATGATTTATTACTTAATACAGATCGCCGTAAGTTAGAGCAAATATTGTTAAATCTTATAAGCAACGCATTAAAATTTACTGAAATTGGAGAAATTAAAGTAAAAATTGTTGTTGTAAATAATATATCAATTAAAATTGATGTTTTTGATACAGGAATCGGTATTTCTGAAGAAGACAAAGAAAGAATATTTAATGAGTTTGAACAAGTTTATTTTACAACATCAAGAAAAAACCAGGGTGCAGGTTTAGGTTTAGCTATCTGTAAAAAATATATTGAATTGCTTGGTGGCGAAATTAATGTTTTAAACAATGAAATAAAAGGTTCTACTTTCACTGTGGTTTTAAATAACATAGTTTTAGAAAAATTTGCAATTATTAACAGACTTTTACTTAAAAATAAAATTGCTAATTCACAACAGGAAACTAGACGCATTGCAATTTTGCATAAAGAAGATAAATTAAACAATAATATTTCACAGTACTTTGAAAAAAACAATTATAATATTATTGCTTGCAAAGCAAATATTGAAGACTTAACTCAACTTGAAAATAGGAGTCTGGATGGAATAATTTTTGAATTGAATAGTAATTTAATAAGTGATTGGAATTTGTTGTTAAATATAAAACAGAATATTTTTATTAATGAAATTCCGTTATTAATTATTGCTCAAAATTCTGATAGTAATCTCTTTTTTTCAGTTAATATTTTTGATCTTATAACTGATTCAATAAACTCAATCTATTTACAAAAGATAATTGAATTAATAAGTTTACAATTTGAAGAAATTAAATCTGTCCATATAATAAGCACTTCTCAAATTGTACTTAGCAAAAATTTATCTTCTTTAAATAACCAATTATCAATTACTTCTTCCGACGTTTACAAATTGTCCGATTCAGAAATAAATAGTAGTATTAATTTAGTAATTATTGATGTTCACTTATTAACTTCCAAAATTTTTAATAAATTAAAAGCATTTAATATCCCTTTTTTAATTTTAATTAATGCAGAAATAATAAACAAAAATATGCCAATTATAAAAAATAAATGGGACAACCTAATTGGTGAATATTCTAATTTAGAAGCAGATATTTATAAGCAAATAAATCAGAAAATCTCATTATTAAGAAAAATAAAAGCAAGTACATCACCAATAATTGAAACATCCGAAAAAATGAATTTAGAAAAGGTGAATAATAGTTTTAAAGTTTTAGTTGTTGATGATGACAATGATACACAGTTTACAGTTGGTGAAATTTTAGAAAATATTGGTTGTGAACTATTCTATGCAAATAATGGGGCAGAGTGTTTAACCGTTTTAAACGATTTTACACCAGATTTAGTTTTGCTTGATATTATGATGCCTATTATGGACGGATTTGAAACCATTAAAAAAATTAGAGCAAATGAAAAAACTAAAAACATTATTGTTTATGCTATTTCTGC
>Ga0100381_1002527_pt1 | contig 16368 bp, 1 predicted proteins | sample CryGeymeta201505_FD_80416 | JGI IMG/M metagenome (GOLD analysis project Ga0100381, IMG submission 80416) | Groundwater microbial communities from Crystal Geyser aquifers in Utah, USA - Crystal Geyser metaG 2015-05 | ecosystem: Environmental > Aquatic > Deep subsurface > Groundwater | place: USA...
CCAAATGGACAAGGAGCGGGAATAAATACAAATGATACCATATATCGCACCTTCGAGGTCTGCAATAAATTGTCGGGCTTATATACCATTAATGCGAATGGGTCAGGTGCTTCCAATTTTAAAACCTTTAACGATGCAGTAAGTAAGTTGATTACTTGCGGTGTTAGCGGTCCGGTTCGATTTCAAGTAGCTGCTGGAACCTATAATGAACAATTCGAGATTCCTGAAATTGATGGGGTATCTGCTACAAACACTATCACCTTTGATGGTGTAAATGCAGCGAGCCGTACGATTAGTTTTAATACAAATGATGGCAATAACCGTCATATCATCCGCTTAAGTGGTGCAAAATATATGGAGTTTAGAAACTTCACCATCGCCACCACAAGTGCTTCTTATGGATGGGCTGTCCATATTTTATCCGAAACGCAACATGTACGTTTTGCGCGAAACATCATCCGTACTTATGATTATAATACGGGAACTGGGAGCACAAATTTCATCCCAGTGGTGATGTCGAACTCATCAACGAGTTATTCAACGGGTATGAATAATACCAATAATATCTTCATCGACAGTAATACAATCAGTGGTGGATACTTTAATACGGTAGTCTATGGTACAGGAACAAGCTCCAATGTGAATGAGATTAAAATTCGCAATAACACCATGGATAATTTTTATTACTATGGAATGTATGCTGTGAATATTATCAATATTCATTATTTGAATAACCGTGTAAGCCAGAAAATTAGCGCAACTACGGGTGGATATGGTGCTTATTTCTCAAGCATTAATGCATCGGGATCCTACCAAACAATTGTGAGTGGTAATGAGATTCAACGTGCCTACCAATATGGCATGTACTTCACAAGTGTAAATAATAATTCTCTTAGAGGATTGTTTACGAATAATATCTCCGGCCAGGGCTTAATAAATATAAATTCCTATGGCGCATATTTTAACTACAGCTCGAACTTTGATATTTGGCATAATACCTTAACAAATTTTGCAGCTACTACAAATACAGACAATGCGGCTCTTTCCTTAAACAACTCCAATAATGCGGATATTCGGAATAATATATTGCAAGCAAGTGTAGTTGGTTCAAGTGCCTATGCCATTAGTATAAGTACTTCAAATTCGATTTCTGTATTAGACTATAATAATTATACTAAGCTAGGTGCAGACAATTCTACTCCTTTAATTAAAATCGAGAATGACTTGTTTTCTGTGAATGATATGAAAGGTGGCGCGGGCTTTAATCAGCATAGTTCTAGCGAAGCTCCTCTTTTTGTTTCTCAAACTAACCTTCGCCTATCGGCTATTGCAGCATCTCCTTTTGGAGACCCTTCATTAGGTCTGACAGATGATATTGATGGAAAATTACGCTGTCAATTGTTCCCTTCAATAGGCGCTTCAGAATCAGCCTATACAACATCCTCAAACCCGCAAATTTTTGTGAGCGATTCAGTTTTTGTGGATGCGCCAACAAAAATCTTTAACTCAGCGGCAGCAGGTGAGCCTAAAAATCACCTTTGGGATATTAACAACGGAGCAGCAAGCTTTACCACTTTGCATATTGATTATATTTTCCCGCAGGCTGGTGTCTATACCATTAATTTGGAAACCGAATCCTGTGTAGGTAAAGCATCAGTGAGCAAGCAAGTAACTGCAGTTGTTCCTGTGCTTCCGCCTACCTCTGCGTTTATGTCTACCGGAAACCAAGTGGATCAAGGATATCCAATTCAGTTGATCGACCAAAGTACAGGTGGACCATCAAGCTGGGTTTGGACTATTACTCCAGCAAGTGGGGTGCAGTTTCTAAACGGTTCAAATGTTCAAAATCCGGAAGTTGTATTTGATCAAACTGGTAGCTATGAAGTATGCTTAATCGCATCGAATGTTGCAGGACAAGGAACTCAATTGTGCAAGTCGGCTTATATCCAAGTAACAGAAGCTACTAATCTTTGCTCTGGAAAAATTACCTCAAAAACATCTTCAGGGAAAATCTTTGATGAAGGTGGTCGTTTTGGTGATTATTCGAACGGAAGCAACTGTGGATTCTTAATTGATCCATGTGCAAGCTCTGTGACACTTTCTTTTGCGTCATTCAATCTAGACCAAGGAGATTATTTAAGAGTGTATGATGGTAGTGATGAAAACGGAAAACCACTTCATACAGGGTCAGGTTTTTCTGGAACCATCATTCCTACAGACCTTACTGCAAATACAGGTAAAATGTATGTTCAACTGGTGAGCAATTCTACCGGTACACGTGCTGGTTTTGAAGCCGCATGGACCTCTACATCGAAATCATTCAACGCACCTGTAGCAGCTTTCCGCGCACCGGATACACTTTATACCGGTACGAACTTTACATTTATTAGTAACTCAACAGGTACCGATCCTGATATTACTTGGGACTTTGATAATGACCAAATTATCGATGCACAAGGAAATATTGCAAGCTATACGTTCCAAGCACCTGGCATCTATTTAGTACGTTTGGCCATTGCAGATTGCGGTGGATCCGACGGAGCAGTAAAAGCCATCACGGTGATTGATCCAAGTACAACACCGATGCCTGACTTTGTGAGCGATTATCGCACAATAACTGCAGGTCAATTGGTGCATTTTTATGACCGTAGCTCACAATCTCCTGCAATTTGGGAATGGAAAATAACGCCTGCTACCTATAGCTTTACAGAAGGTACAGATGCTAATTCTCAAAACCCAGTTATTACTTTCTCAGCTGTCGGAAATTATGATATCACCCTCGTAGCAAGCAATGTGTTTGGAACCGATAGTATAGTAAAAACCTCGGCTATTCGTGTGGTGGAATATTGCTACCCAGGCGCTGGTTTGAATCCTGATTTAGGAATTACACGGGTAACATTTGCTGGGATTGACAATGTTTCGCAAGTAGGTCCTCAAACCTATTCAGACAATAGCATTAAAGTTAAATCGGCCTCCGTTCAAAAAGGAACCAAATATCCTATCACCATTTTACGTGCGAGCAATAATGAAGATATGTCTCGTAAAGTTTGGATAGATTATAACGGAGATGGAATTTTCAGCTCTTCGGAAGAAGTTGCTTCCCACACTGCCGATAAAACTTTATCCTGGACTGATACCATCCTTATTCCAACCAATGTATCGGAAGGTTCTACTAGAATGCGCGTAGGTGTGAGTTATGGTATTACCAATAACAGCCCATGTGGAGTGAATCCTTTTGGAGAGTTTGAGGATTATACCATCACGATTTATGAAAACCTTACTCGTCCTGTAATTACCCTAATTGGTTCTGATGTTGTGAGCATTGAAGTGGGAAGTACCTATACCGATTCAGGTGCAACTGCTCTTGATGATTTGGATGGAAACTTAACTGCCAACTTAATTGGTAGCACCAACTTGAATACACAGATGGTAGGAACCTATTTCTACCGTTATAATGTGTCAGATAATAATGGTAATAGCGCAGAAGTAACCCGTACCATATTTGTTACGCCTGATGTTACTCCGCCGCAATTGACCATCAAAGGAAATAATCCTTTCAACCTTGTTTTAGGAACTGCCTTCCAAGATCCAGGTGCCGATGCTTTCGATACCTATGATGGAATTATTCCTTCCAATAATATTCAGGTATCAGGTTTTGTAAATAGTCTTCAGATTGGCATGTATACTTTGACGTATACCGTGTCTGACCAGGCTGGAAACATGACTTCTGATACGCGCACTGTATTGGTTGGAGATACAAGTATTCCTACCATTTATTTGAAAGGTGCTGATACCATCTACATTCCTTTAGGAGCAACTTATGTTGATCCGGGTGCATTAGTGGTAGATAACAACTCAACCGCCATCACTTATCAGGTGGATCTTTCTGTAATCGATAATCAAACAGTTGGCGACTATACTTTGGTATACACTGCAATCGACAGCTCAGGAAATCCAGCGAACCCAGTTAACCGAGTGGTGGGAGTGCGTGATTATACTGCGCCAGTACTTAGCCTACTAGGTGATACTGTTATCATGGAGGTTAATACAGCTTATAATGAGCCAGGGTTTACAGTAAGTGATAACTACGATGTGAATATTTCGGTTCAAGTAACAGGGTCGGTTGACGAAACGAAAACTGGCTTATATTTACTTTTCTATGATGCAGTCGATGCCTCAGGAAATAAAGCGAATACCAAATACCGCATTGTACAAGTAAGAGATACAAAAGCTCCAGTAATTGTATTGAATGGAGATAAAATTCTTACACTTTGCCGCTGGGAAGAGTATACCGATCCAGGTTATGTGGTTACGGATAACTACGACCAGAATGTAGAAGTGGAAGTTGAAAGTAATCTTGATAATTCATGGGAAGGTTTGTATAGCATTCGCTATACCGCTAGAGATAAAGCTGGAAATGTTGCAATTGCAGTAGACAGACTTATTCGTGTGATTGATTGTGCCACTGGAACTGAAGAGTTGGAAGCCAGTCAATTAACAGTCTATCCAAATCCAAGTAAAGGTAAAATCACGCTCCACAGCACTACACCATTCGGTGAAGAGCCGGCCATCCGTGTAGTCGATGCGCTCGGAAAGGCGATGACTTTTACTACGCAAACAACGCAAGAGGGTATTGAAATCGATATCCAAACTGCGGCAACAGGAATCTACTTCGTTCAAGTTCAAATGAACGGAGAATGGACATCACATAAAGTTCAAATAATTAGATAAGAATTGGTTTGACAGGTGCGGGGGGCTTACGGGTCGCCTGCACCATCAATGAAAAAAAACAATGAAAAAAACATTCCACATAAATATGAAAGCCAGAATTTTACTCAAGAGTCTGCTCTTTCTCCTTGCCGTGTCCATTGGACCTTTGGCGAGAGGACAGTCGTATTGCATTCCCACGTTTACGAATAACGCCGGGTACAATTGCGGTATAGCAAATATTACCATGGGAAACCTGTCAAATAATACAGGGAATCCTACGTATGTATCACCTTATAATGATTACTCCAGCCAGTATTCCGCCTCTTCAACAGCGGGTGCAACTGTAAACTTTTCGATTACTGTTGGAAATGGCGGTAACGGAACACGACTAGGTATTTTTGTTGATTGGGATAATGATAAGACTTTCAGCAAATCAGAACTTATGATTCTTACTGGTCAAATTGGCGCAAATGGCACATTTTCAAGTGATTTTCAAGTGCCTAGTGGTCAGCCTACCGGAATTTATCGGATGAGGGTTATTGGTGAAATTGGCTTTATTGACGCCGATAATCCATGTGCAGTAACCTATACAGGTGAAGTGGAGGATTATTCTTTCGCAGTACTTAGTTCAACCTTGGATATTGCAGCAACCAATGCTCCCACAAGTCTGAGTATTGGAAATAATTCAATTGCAGTTTCCTATGCAAACCTTACTTCTGGAACGACAATCAGTAGCTTAGATATTGGATACAATGTGAATAATGGTACGCCGGTTACACAATCATTATCTAGTCTATCTATCGCCCCAGGAACAAGTGGGTCGACCAACTTTTCTACTTTACTAAATATTTCTACTCCAGGTGTATACACTTTAAAGGTATGGGCAAGAAATCCAAACGGACAAGGTGCTGGTGTGGCTGGAAATGATACGATTACTAGAGTCATTCAAGCTTGTTATCCTTTAAATGGTAATTATACCATTGACCCGAATGGTTCAGGTGGTTCAAATTTCACTTCGTTTAACGCAGCCATCGATCAATTAGGAACTTGCGGTGTAAATGGTCCTGTGAACTTTCAAGTGGCAGCTGGAACCTATACGGAGCAAGTACGAATTCCATTTATCTCTGGTGTTTCTTCTACCAATACGATCTCCATTGTTGGAGCAGGCAAGGGTTCTACAATTTTGACCTATGGCGGACAAACAAATGATTTACGTTATACCCTTCAGTTTGATGGGGCTAATTTTATTAATGTAAAAAACATGACCATTCGCTCCACCAACTCTAGTTATGGATGGACAGTACATCATACAGGTTCAGGGGGTGTCAATAATATCCACCTCACCAACTTAAATATTGAGTGTTCGGGTGGTGGCTCTTCTACCACAGGGTCAAACTTTATTGGAGTAGTTTATTCCAATTCAAATGCTTCTTATACCTCGAATCAATTGGCTTTTGAGAATAGCATCGACTCTTGTCTGATAGATGGTGGTTATATAAGCATCTCATTCTACGGAAATTCTACGCAGAATTCGAACTATGGCAACTACTTCAGATCGAATACGCTACAGAATGCTTATTACTATGGAGTATATGCGAACTATTTGAGTGAAATTAAATTAATGAACAATACGATCTCTACGAGAACAGCCGGTTCAACCACCACGAATTCGTATGGCATTTATATCGCGAATAGTAATAACAGTTATCCTTATTTACATGAGGTTACTGGAAACAAAATTAATAATGTAGGTACTTACGGAATCTACTTCGCCTCTACTAACGGTTCTGTTGGTTCTAGAGGTTTATTGGCCAATAACATGATTGGTGGAAATTTCACGAATACTTCGAATAACTATGGATTGTATATAAACTATGGTTACTGGTGGAATATTTACAACAACTCCATTCATCTAAATACCAATACCTCATCGAACTCAATTGGATTCTACATTAATAATGGAACAAATCAATTCAATGTCGATGCACGTAATAATATGATCCAGTTAACTGGAAACTCGGTTGGTAACGTATTCGCTATTTCAGCAACTTCCAATACCGCTTTTAGTGATCTAGATTATAATAACTATTATGTGTCAAGTGGCTCTAACCTTTTGAATCTCGGACAAAATTTAACCGTGGCAAACTATAAAGGTTACGCTTCATTTAACAAGAACTCCTATTCTCTTGCTTCGGCATTCCAATCGGCCACAAACTTGCGCTACTCGAACGGTTGTATTACCGGTATTCAACTATCACAAGTAACAGTCGATATTGATGGAGATACGAGAACAAGCACACCAAATGTTGGAGCTGATGAGTTTATCAATGCTTCTACAAATGATATTGGAGTTTTATCAATTACTTCACCAAGCGGACAAGTAAGTCCGGGCTTGCAAGATGTAATTGTTCGATTGAAGAACTTTGGTACTAACACTATTACTTCTGCTCAAGTAAGCTTCGTGCACAACAATGGTACACCAAATACCATCTCATGGTCGGGTACCTTGTTGCCATGTGGCGAAGTAGATGTTGTCTTTACTGGTGCGAATCAAATTAATATTGTATCAGGAATTAATAATATTTCTGCTTATACCTCAAATCCTGGCGGTGTTGCAGATAACTATCCTGCTAATGATATGGCCCAGGCACAAGTTTGTCCGGCTATGAGCGGGGCATTTACTATTGATCCAAGCAGTAATGCATCAAATAACTTCAAAAGCTTTACGGCTGCGGTTGATGCCTTGAATTGCAGTGGCTTGAATGGTCCTGTTTCCTTTATGGTGGCTGCTGGAACTTATGTTGAGCAGGTTGCACTTCGCAATGTAGCGGGTGTTTCTTCTACCAATACCATCACCTTCGATGGAGGAGATGGAAATGCTGCTACACGTATTCTAACTTTTAGTGCAACAGCAGCAGATGCTCGTCATACTTTCCTTTTGGATAATATGAAATATGTGACTTTGCGCAACTTGACTATACTCTCTCAAGGGGTGTCTTACGGTTGGACTGTCCATATTCTTGGAACTACATCTGAGGATATCAAATTGGTAAATTGTTCAATTGGAATGGCTGGCTCAGCTGCCTCGACAACAAGCAGTAACTTCATTGCTGTACTTGCCAATAATGCAACAAATACACAATCGTCAAATGGAACATTTAAAAATATCCTGATCGATAGCTGTCAAATTATGAATGGCTATTATGGGGTGTATTTCTATGGATCTGGTGCGAATACTACGGGTAATACAATCACAAATACTAGCTTCAATTCAGTTTATTATTATGGTTTGTATTCGTACTTATCGAATGCAGTTAACTTTAGTAATAATACCTTCGACATGAGAGCGGGTAACACGAATAGCTATGCTATGTACATTACAAGCACGAATGCCACAGGTAGTGAATTCACGAAACTGAATAACAACCGCCTTAATGGTATGGGACGCTTTGGAATGTACCTTTCGTCAGTTGACAATCATCAGTCATCCAACAAAGGTGAAATCATCAATAATATGATTGGTGGTGGATTTTCTAGCACTGCTTCAGAGGGGATATATTTACAATCAAGTGATGGTTGGAATGTCTTTCATAATAGTGTAAATATTGATACCCGAGTTACTTCCACTACAGCTGCCGCGCTTTATGCTTCAAGCAGCACTCAATTGGATATTCGGAACAACATTTTCGCTTTGACTGATCCTACACAAAACAGTGGTTCGATTTATCCTGTGTACATGAACGGGTCTACTGGTCTGGTTTGTGACTATAATAACTACTATAAACCAGGAAGCACGTCGAATTTTGTTCGAATCAATGGATCCAACTACAATGCAACGAACTTCATTGGTGGTGGTGGATTTAACCTTAATTCGTATTTCCTTAAACCAGAGTTTGTTTCTTCGAATGACCTACATGCCATTAACGGTTGTATGGTTGCTCCAAGGCTAGCTGCGGTAACAACGGATTACGACGGAGATAGCCGTCAGTCTAATACTACACTAGGTGCAGACGAGGGAGTCTTGTTAGACGCATCTATCGGCAACTTGATCGATCCATCTGGTACAGTATTAAACGGAACTCAAGATGTTTCTTATACCGTAACCAATACAGGTAAAACAACCATTACTTCATTTACTGCCTATTATTCAATTAATGGCGGAGGTACAGTGAGTCAGCCGTGGACTGGGTCCTTAGCACCTTGTGCTGAAGTAAGTATTCTCTTTACAGGGCCACAAGCCGCAAATATTCCAGCTTCTGGCTCGGTAACAATTGCTGGTTATGTTGGAAATGTAAATGGTGGAAATGATAACAATCAAAATAATGATTCTACAGCCAATGCCTATTGTAATGGTCCTTTAAGTGGAACGTATACGATTAATCCAGGGTCTGCGGCAAACAGAAACTTCCCAAATATCACTTCTGTAATGAATATTCTAAACTCTTGCGGAATGGCTGGGGACGTAGAACTTCAAATTGGAGTTGGAACTTTCCAAGGTCAAATGCTTCTTGATCCAAACAATATTTCAGGATTGAGCAACTATCGCTTGACTTTAGTTGGGGTTGATTCAGCATCTTCTATCATTACCAATAGTGGCGGTGGATATACCGTTCGCTTAAATGGGGTAGATAATGTGACTTTCAGAAATCTAGGTATTCACAATACAGGAACTACATCTGCCTTTACTGTGCATTTGACCAATGGGTCTGATTTTAACCTATTTGAGAATTGTGCTATTAGCGCTCCAAGTGTGAGCAATACAACGGTAATCTCCTTTGGTATTATGGGGGCTGGTTATACGTCAACTGGTGTCATCTGGGGTGAAAACAATACGGTACAAAATTGCCGAATCACTGGAGGTTACAGATCAGTACATGTATATGGAGGAGCTTCGAACTTGCTCGCTCAGAATAACCGATTCTTGAACAATTATATTGCTGATGGTTATAACTATTCATTATACGGATACTACCAAGAGTGGATGGAGGTAAAAGATAATTATATCTCTGCTCCTTCAACGGCATCAGCTGTTGCGTATTTCTCTTACTGTCCAACCCTCAGCATTGATCGCAATTTTCTGTACGGAGCAAGCAATTATGGTCTGTACATGAATCAGTGTAGTCCTAATGCAAACTTTGCTCGTGGGTCCATTATTAATAACATGATTGGTGGTCAATCTACTACTGGAACTGCGTATGGTATTTATACCATCAATACCTATAATATGGACTTCTATCATAACTCTGTCGCCATGAGCAGCAACAGTGCTAATGCAAGAGCCTTTTACAATAGCAGCGGTTCAGGGAATAATTTGGTGAATAATATATTCTTTAATGAAGGTTCGAATGGATATTCGATGTATTTGAATACCAATAATTCATTCAGCCTGATTGACTATAATGTATATTATACCACATCTGCAAGTTTGGCTTATACTTGGGGTTCTACTTTTGCAGACCTCGCATCGTTACAAGGGTCAAACACAGCATTCAACGTGAATTCATTGGAAGAAAGCCCTGGTTTTGTTAATAATAACCCAGCGCAACCTGATCTTCACCTTATTTCAACGTATGAAGCTCCATCAGGAAGCAATACGCTTGGAGTGAATGAAGATATCGATGGAGATATCCGTTGTACAGTAGCCAAAACAATTGGAGCTGATGAATCTAAATTTATTGATCCAGTATCTGTACGCTTTACAGTGTCTGATACGGTTTACATCAATAGCCCATTCACCGCTTTCAATGCTGACCTTCCAGGTTCGCTTAGAAACTATGCTTGGGACTTCGGGAATGACGGAAGTGTAGAACTTACTACTTTCAATGCGACTTATTCATTTGCATCTGCTGGAGTTCAACAAATTAAGTTGAAGAGTTCTTCATGTAATGGTGCAGATAGTATGATTCAATCTGTTGTAGTTGTTGCCCCAAGCAATGCTCCACAAGCTGACTTTATCGCCAACAAATATGTGGTTGCACCGTTTGAGACCGTGACACTTCAAGATTTGAGTACAAATGGACCAACAGGTTGGAGCTGGTCGATTACGCCAAATATTAACGGATTAGTGTTTTATGATCCTTTCGCTCAGAACACAGAGGTACTCTTCGGAGAGCCAGGAGTTTATGAAGTATGTTTAGTTTCTGAAAATGGACTTGGTTCTTCAGCTTCTAAATGTAAAACAGCCTATATCACTGTTCGCGACGTGAACAATATGTGTATTGGAAACTTAAGTTCATCTGCGGTATCTGGTGAGATATTCGATTCAGGTGGTCCAGATGCTTCTTATGGAAACAACGAAAACTGCTCATTCTTAATCGAACCATGTGCAAGCTCAGTGACCTTGAAATTCTCCCAATTTAGTCTTGCAAATGCTGGTCACTTCTTGAAAGTTTACGATGGAAGAGACGAAACTGGAACCCTTTTGGGAACTTTCAGCAGCAGTTCTGGATTGCCAGGAGGAACCAACGGTTTGGTTTCAGCGAGTGGAGCCATGTATCTTTCTTGGACTACAAGTGCAACAGGTACGGCTTCAGGATTTAGTGCTGAATGGACTAGTGTTCCAAATACTAGCAATACCCTAAGTGCTGGATTTACAATTCCTGACTCAGCTTATATTTTGGAGACAGTGAATTTTGTAAATACCTCTGTAGGTAGTGGATTGACTTATGCTTGGGATCTTGATAACGATGCCATTGTTGATGCCGCATCCAGAGATATCCAATTTATCTACACGCTAGACGGTGTGTATTACCCAACACTAACAGTTTCAGATGCATGTGGAAATAGTCAAACTATCCAAGACACAATCATCGTAACGACTCCTACAACTCCTCCGGCAGCTGATTTCATAGCCGACGCTCGTGTTGTTACTCCAGGAGATACAGTAAGAATCACTGACTTGAGTACAAACGGTCCGATTAGCTGGAATTATACGATTACTCCGAATACAGCGACAATAGCGGGTGGTACTTCTAGAAACCCATTCTTGACATTCAGCGATACTGGATACTATGAAATTACACTTGATGCTGACAATGCTGCGGGAACCGGTTCAATTACGAAAACGGCTTATATCCATGTGTTGAACTATTGCCAAGCTGATGTAAGTACTTTGGTACCTGATTTAGGAATCAACAAAGTGAAATTGAGCAATATGGAAAATACAAGCGCCTCCGGTGTACGTGCTTTCAGCTCTTATTTCAATGACCCAACCGTTCAAGCGGCAATGCTTGATGCAGGAGGTACTTATGATTTACAAGTGTCAAGAAATACTAGTCTCAACGCAATGAACCGCAAAGTGTGGATCGATTATAATGCAGACGGTGACTTTAACGATGCAGGTGAATTAGTGGGTAGCGAATCTGCTGCAAACACACCAAGCTGGACGCTAAACTTTGTTGTACCAACCGGTGCAAACAGAGGAGCAACCAGAATGCGTATCGGAACAGCCTTTGCTGATTCAACCAATGAGCCTTGCGGAGTAAACTTCTTTGGAGAAGTAGAAGAATACCGTGTAGTGATTAATAATGATATCACTGCTCCAATTATTACACGTATCGGTGGAAGTCCTCAGTACATTGAACTCGGACAATCCTATACAGATTCTGGTGCAACCGCTATGGATGCTGTTGATGGAAACCTAACGAGCTCAATCGTGGTAACCAATAATATCAACACCTTAGCTGCAGGTACTTACACTGTGTTCTATAATGTGACCGATGCCGCAGGAAATGCTGCTACGGAAGTAAGAAGAACCGTGATTGTTAAGCCTGACCTAACTCCTCCAATTCTTCAGTTGGCTACACCAAGTATCGTAACGATTCCTTTGCTTTCAAGTTTTGTAGAGCCTGGCTTTACCGCAATTGATGCAATTTCAGGAAATGTGACCGGTACTGTTCAAGTTGACCGTTCAGCTTTCGATAGCACTACCATTGGTTCATATACCATTGTTTATGTAGCTGCCGATGCATATGGTAACATGGATACAGCTTACCGCACAGTACGTGTAATTGACAATATTGCTCCGGTAATTACCTTGAATGGAGTAACACCTATGGAAGTTGAAGTTAATATGGCATTCAATGATCCAGGAGTAACTGTAACCGATAACTATGACCCAATTGTGGTTGCAGTTATTACGAGCAATGTGGACATTTCTACACTTGGTAGCTACAGCATTCTTTATGAAGCAAAAGACCAAAGTGGAAATATCAATTCAATCAAACGTATCGTAAACGTGGTGGATAATACGGCTCCAAGTCTTCAGGTTTCCTCACTCGATACCATCGTAGTAGAGGTATTTGATGGCTTGATCTTGCCAAGCATGACGGCGAATGACAATTATGATAATGATCCACAAGTTGTTGTTTCAGGAACTTATGATGTCAATACTTTAGGAACCTATACACTTGATGTTGTGGCAGAAGATGCTTCAGGAAATCAATCGGCTACTCAAAACCTAATCGTTAAGGTTGTCGATACAGAAGCACCAGTAATTACCCTAAACGGTTCTTATCTCACCACCATCATGCGCTGGTCTACTTTCAATGATCCAGGTGTGACAATCAGTGATAATTACTATACCGCTTTAACCGCCACTGAAGGTGGAAACTTTGTCGGTACATCGATTGAAGGCCTCTATTATATCACTTATGATGTGGTTGATCCTTCAGGGAATGTGGCTGCACAAGTTACAAGAGCTATCAATGTGGTAGAAAATACTACCGGATTGGGTGATGTAGAAGCGAATCGCCTTCGCATGTATCCTAACCCTGCAACAAGCTACGTCGACCTCAGCATTGAGGAGTCTGTAGAAAATACACAAGAAGTGAATATTGTAAATGCATTAGGACAAGTAATCCTGACGCAAAGCTGGGAAGCTGGTCAAACGGAACACCGTGTCGACCTAAGCAATTTCATGCCAGGTGTATACTATGTGCAGGTTGTGAACAACGGAGTGCCAAGCGTTCAAAAATTGGTAATTAGTAAATAAATAGATCTTATATGGGGCCTCATAACTGGGGCCCCATTTAAAAAATTTAAAGAAAAATGAGAAAATCAATACATACGCGATTGCTCAATGGATCCAAAGCAGCCCTAATTATGATAGGTTTAGCTGCCTCGGTATCAGCAATGGGACAGTATAATTCCTCGATAGCGATTCAGAATTCTACGAATTGTTTTCCGGGAATGAACAAGGCAGTAGTCTTGGAGATTCAGGTCAATGTTTCAGGCAAGGGCTCTTCATTGAGTTCTATGCAGTTTAATACGAATGGAACAAATGCTGTATCCAATATTGAATCGGCACGTCTGTTTTATTCGAATGGAAGTGATTTTAATAACCCATTACCAGACAATAATGTAGTTGGAACTACAGTGACTTCTCCAAATGGAAGCTTTTCATTTAGTGGTCTGAATATTAATTTGTCAGATGGAGTTAACAATTTTTTCTTGGTTTATGATTTGCCCTATGGTGCTACTTTGGGAGACTCTGTAGATGCTGAATGTACAGGACTTACTGTAGATGCAAATGGAGAGACTCCTTCGACCACAGCTCCGGCTGGATCAAGGTTGATAGTAAAGAATACAAGTTATTCGTACTGCGCGCGTCCAGCGGCAAGTCCTTTAAATTACCAAATTGGTATTTCTCGCCTTAAAATTGGAAGTAAAGATTTCATCACACAAATTCCTCAACCAGCTGGCTCTTTATTGACCCTAGATACGGTATTTGGTTTGATTAAAGATGTTACATACGATTTGGGATATAGTGTAGGTTCTATCAATCCTCAAAATGAACTTATCTATGTGGATTTGAATAATGACGGCTTCTTTGAGCAGTCAGAAACCGTTTTTTCTGGAACCACTGCAGCAGGTAATACAACAACCGGTACGTGGAAAATTGATTGCGCCGTAGAGAATGGTATTCATCGTATGCGAATCGCTTCTGATCTTACCATGCCAAATAATTCATGCTCTGGGAATGGATATGGCTCTACTTTGGAAGCCTTGGTGGATTTTTCGGATGCGCCTGCAGCGGTTGCTAATTTTGACATACCGCTTGAGGCCTATCGTGGTGCTTTTGTAGATTTTAAGAATACCTCTGAAGGTTTAGGTTATAACTACCGTTGGGATTATGAGAACGATGGAACTGTTGATGCAACTACCGTTGATGGAAAAGGACAGTACAATTCAGCTGGAAGCAAAACAGTTGAATTGGCGATGAGTGCGGTTTTTTGTGGTACGAGCCGCAGAGATAGTACAACTAAATCAATAACCATTATTAATCCTCAAGCAGTACCAACGAGCGAATTTATTGCTAACAGAAACGTGACGAACCAAACTTTGGAAGTAAAGTTCCGCGACTTGAGTAGCAATGGTGCCAATAGATGGCATTGGAAAATTACGCCTGAGAATGTAAATGGTTCTCCTGCATACGTCTATATTAATGGTACGGATTCTACGTCCCAAAATCCTGAGGTACTCTTCATGGAGCTTGGAAATTATAATGTAGAATTCTTCTCTGAGAATATTTTAGGAGCAGGAAACTATGTAACCAAGCCTGACTATATCAGCGTTATTAGCATCAACGATATTTGCACCTTGCCAAGCACTGACCAAGAATCTGGTTTCTTAGCGGATGAAGGTGGAGTATATGGTAATTATGCAAGCTATGCGGGTACAGGTAAACTTTGTTCATTCTTGATTCAACCTTCTTGTGCAGCTAGTATTAGTTTTGATTTCTTGGATTTTGACATGAGCTCATTCCAAATTACTGCCTGCTACATTACAGGTAGCAACCCACCAGTACTGCAACCAGGTGATAATGTTAAAATTTATGATGGGGTAGATAATACAGGAACACCACTTCATACTGCTGCTGGTTTCCCTAATGGTTTCAGCAACGGTCCTAATAATGCCTTGTTGACAACCTTGCCTTCTACTGTTACAGCCAATTCTGGCTCCATGTATATTGAGTACTTTGTAAATTGTGCGGGTAACGGACGTGGTTTCTTGGGTGAATGGTCAAGTACTGCCAAAACCTTACCTACCCCTACAGCAAGTTTCGAAGGACCAGATACTGTTTATACGGATGCTCCTTATATTTTTACGAATACATCTACCGGCGATTTTGATGAGTCTGTTTGGGATTTTGATAATGATGGCTTAAATGATTATTCTGGTGTTGATGCTGAAGTTATCTTTGATAATGCAGGAACGCAAACGGTTAAATTGAGTGTTGGCCGTTGTGGAAATGCAGATGATATTACCAAGGACATAACAGTATTATCTCCTACCTCAGCTCCACAAGTAGACTTCCGTGCAAATCGTACATCTGGAATTGTATTGGATACCTTGCGCTTCTTTGATATTTCAGCGAATGGCCCGAATGCTTGGAAATGGAGCATCAGTCCAGCAGCTGATATAACTTATGTTAACGGAACAAATGCTACGAGTAGAAATCCATTTGTTAAATTCAACAAAACTGGAATGTTTGAGGTAAAACTATGGGCATCAAATTCATTGGGTGCTGATAGCCTTGTGCGTACTGCGTATGTTGGAATCTATAACTACTGTATTCCTAATTCTGTAAATCTTAGTGCAGATATCGGAATGAGCTATATAGAATTTGGGCAAATCTCTAACAGTTCAGAGGTAGGC
>Ga0100381_1002543_pt1 | contig 16318 bp, 10 predicted proteins | sample CryGeymeta201505_FD_80416 | JGI IMG/M metagenome (GOLD analysis project Ga0100381, IMG submission 80416) | Groundwater microbial communities from Crystal Geyser aquifers in Utah, USA - Crystal Geyser metaG 2015-05 | ecosystem: Environmental > Aquatic > Deep subsurface > Groundwater | place: USA...
CGAAATGGTCAAGATACTGGAGCCTTTTACCCCCGAAGGCGGCATCGTGCGGGTGGACGACACGCGCAACATGCTGTTCCTGGGCGGCAACGCGCGGGAACTGCGGCATCTGATGGAAACCATCGACATCTTTGACGTGGACTGGATCGCCGGCATGTCGGTGGGCCTGTTCACGCTCAAGAGCGTGGAGGTCAAAACCGCCTTTACGGAAATCGAAAAACTGTTTGGCGACAAGCAGGGGCCGCTGGCGGGCATCCTTCGCATTATCCCGATCGAGCGCCTGAACGCCCTGCTGGTGATCACGCCGCAGCCGAAATATCTGGAGCAGGCGCGCGTCTGGGTGGAGCGGCTCGATCGCTCCGGAGCCACTAGCGGAGGTGCGCAGCTTTATGTCTACCAGGTGCAGAACGGCAACGCCGTTAAAATGGCGACTTTATTGGGCCAGGCCTTTGGCAAGCAAACCGCTCAGAGCGCGGCGCCGGCGGCTTCGCTGGCTCCCGGACTGAAACCCGCTGAAATCAGTTCCACCGGGCTGGCCGCTGGCAGCAGGCAAGGAAGTGCTCAAGGGGGGGCGCCAGCTACGGGCGGGGGCGCGCAATCGGGAGGCCCGGACAGCGTGACCGTATCGGTGGGCGGAGCGACGAAAATCATCGCGGACAAGGAAAATAACGCCCTGCTGATTATGGCGACACCCTCGGAATATGAAATCATCGTCAATGCGGTTCGCAAACTCGACGTGGTGCCGCGCCAAGTGCTGATCGAAGTAACGATTGCCGAAGTCACCCTGAGCGACGAATTCTCCTTTGGGCTGGAGTGGTACTTCAACAACCACGCCAAGGGCAAAGGTTTCCTCGATACCGGCGCGGCGGGCATCACGCAGTTGGCTCCCGGCTTTTCCTACGCCTGGCTGGATCCCGCAGGTTCAATCAAGGCGGTGCTGAACGCGCTGGCGGCCAACTCCAAGCTGAACATCATTTCCTCGCCCCATATCATGGTATCGGACAACCACACCGCCAAGATCCAGGTGGGCGACCGCGTGCCCACCGTGAGCCAGACCCAGGCGCTGGCGACAGCGATCACCACGGTGGGAACCACCGGCGTGATCAGCTCAGTCCAGTATCTCGATACCGGCATCATGCTGTCGGTGACGCCCCACATCAACGCCGGCGGGCTGGTCACCATGGACATCAGCCAGGAGGTCAGCAACGCCGTAAAAACCGTGACTTCGGGCATCGATTCGCCCACCATCAGCAAGCGCTCGGCGCAAAGCACCGTGACCGTTCAGGCGGGCGATACCATGGTGCTGGGCGGACTGATCAGCGACAAGAAAACCAATTCCGACAGCGGACTGCCGTTCCTCGCCGAGATACCCGTGCTGGGCGCGCTGTTTGGCGTACAGAACATCAAGAATGACCGCACCGAGCTGGTCATGATGATCACCCCCAGGCTGGTGGCCAACTCGCAGCAGGCGCGCGAGATTACCGACGAATTCCGCAAGAAAATGAGCAACGTGACGCCGAGTCAGGCAAAAAAGGAGAATACAACGCCACTGAAATAAGGTAAAAATGATTAGCCCGATAGCATGGAGAAGAAGGTTGGAACAAGTTAATGAGGGCGTTCTGACGGGGTGTTGTATAAAAACAACAGTATTGGTTGAATTGTATGGAGAAGGGAGAATTTTCTTGACGCATAATGCATTATTGAATAGCCTAGTCACTGTAATGGGTAGGCGGAAAATGTCTGCTATATCGGTAAGGAACAGCCCGATGAATTTTACAAAGCAATGGGGTGTACTCCTCCTGGTTTTTGTTTTCGGCCTGGCGGGTTGTGCCGGTCCTGGCGCCAAGCCCGAGGGTGGCGCTGATTCACAGGGGGTTGTTGCGAAAAAAGCACAATCCCGGTGGGACGCGCTGATCAAGGGTGACCTCGCTGCTGCATATGAGTACCTGAGTCCTGGTACGCGTAGCATGGTGTCGCTGGAAGCTTATAAGATAAAGATCCGCCCCGGGCTATGGAAAAAGGTGGATGTGGATTCAGTGACTTGCGAGCGGGATCGCTGTGATGTTGTCATAATGCTGGAATATAGCTATCGTGGCATGAAATCAAAAGTGACTCCGCTGAACGAAATTTGGCTGCAAGAGGGTGGTAGCTGGTGGTACGTTCCGCGTAAATAATTCGGAAAATCAGTTGGGAGGGGTATGCGAGCAAAAAATTGTTTGTAAGATGAAGTAAGTGTGTTGTAGAATCAGTTTGCAGTAATTTACTAAAGCAATACTTTACATTTTGTAAAATAAGGAGCAATCAAATATGAATACATTTAAAAGAAAGTCTCTGTACGTAGCTGTTCTGGCTGGCTTGGGCGCGATGGGCGCTGCTGGTACCGCGAGTGCTGTTCACGTTAACCCCGATGGCCTGGGCCAAGTTCTGATCTATCCTTACTACAGTGTCCGTACTGCTGAGACAATTATCGCTTCTGGTTCGTACAACACCTATGTTTCCGTAACCAACACCACGAACAGCGCTAAGGCGGTTAAGGTGCGTTTCCTGGAAGGCAAGGGCAGCAAGGAAGTGCTGGACTTTAACTTGTTCCTGTCTGCGAATGACGTTTGGACCGGTTCGATCGAGCCGACGGCGACTGGCGCAATCCTGCTCTCCTCGGACAAATCCTGCACCACGGGCGTCATTCCTGACGCCGGACAACCTTTCTCCAACGGGGCTTATACCGCGGCGAATGCGGATGGCGAAGATGCAACACTTGATCGTACCCGCGAAGGTTATGTTGAAATAATTGAAATGGGCGTCATTAATGACGGCGGTGCTGGTTCTGATAGCCGTGCCTTGCTGGATGCAATTACCCATGCTACTACCGGCGCCGATGCTGGCTTGCCACCTTGCAATTCCAATACTGCGGCTACCCGCACTGCGGCACAGGTTGTGCTGAATACCGCCGATACGGCTGGTTTGCCTGTTGCGGCTGGTCTGGTTGGCTACCTGAGCGTTCCTACTGGCGGTTTGTTGGGCGGCGCTTCCCTGGTGAACCCATCCACCGGCGTGGACTACACCTACGATGCGATCGCTATGAATAATTGGACTGGCGTCACTCAGGGAACCAGATCCACTTCGCTGTCACCGTTCCTGGGCAGCGGCAGCGTTACTTCCAGCGAAGTGTTCAATGCGGGTTCTATCATGACTGCGGTTTGGCCAGCTGGCGCGCCAGCGGCTACTGCAACGGCGAATGCCAACGCGGTTAGCGCAGCCCTGATGCACGACAACGTAATCAATGAGTACGTACTCGACAGCGGCACTGCATCTGGTACCGACTGGGTGGTTACATTCCCGACTAAGCGTCTGTATGTCCAGACGGATCCAGTTGTTGCTGGCGTTCGTACCCGTACCGCTACGGCAGGCTTCCCGTTCAACGAGAACTTTGGTTTGGGCGGTTCCTGCGATACGGTTACCTTGACTCAGTATGATCGCGAAGAGCAAACGTCGGTAGCAACCGGCGGCTTCTCCCCGAGCACCACCCTGACCAATAACCTGTGCTGGGAAGCCAACGTAATTACCTTCAACAACAGTTCCATCCTGGGTTCGACCAACTCGTACAATACGAACGTTACTTACCAGAATGGCTGGATGGATTTGAACCTGAACCATGGTCCATATCCCAGCGGTTCCAACACCTTGATGACGCCAACGTCTAGCGCCACCGATGGCACTGCTGATGCGGTGGTGTCATTGTATCGTGGTCTGCCAGTTGCGGGCTTTATGGTTCAGGACTTTGTGAATTCCACTCTGGTTACTGGTGCCGGCGCTACGCCTGGTGCTGCCTTTGGTGGTAATTTTATTCACAAGTACACACGCTGGATTGGTTTGTAAAATATAGCGTGGCAAGTTAGAAACGGGCGGAAGCGATTCCGCCCGTTTTTTTTGTACGTCTCGCATGACTCGTCCTGATTAGTTACATTCCTCAGCCAGTCCTTATAGGCTCAAGGCGCCCCTAAAAATCCAGAGTTCGCCCAAATGCAGGGCGTGGAAAAAATTTGCGAGTTGGGCAACAAGCCGCACATCCCCCTACTCCGTTTCGCAGCGCGGCATCTAGTTGCTAAAAGCCGTAGTTCAAGCCGCAGAGAACACAGAGAGAACCGAGTTTTACGATTCGTTCCTCCTGCACTCGACGGGTGACTGGCGATGGCCCGCCAAGTTCCTGTTTTTTCTCTGTGAACTCTGTGGCTTGAACGTTTTTTCCCATGATTAACAAAGTTTAATGGAGGGAACTTAATCACATTCTTGCTGAAAACATCACGAAGTGCTAAAATGAACCATTGGATACTATTCAATGGCTACCGCTCAATCCGGGTGGGAAGCGTGTTTGCGAGAGGATCTGAAATGAACAGCATGATTAAGAAAACGTGGATCGGTCTGATGCTAGGCATGGGACTGCTGGCGGGGGTTAACGCCAATGCGGCGGATTTGACGATTATCAGCGCGCCCACGGCACTGACAAGTGGCAATGCGCTGGTGTTTACGGCGGCCCAGGCGATCGGCACGGAAAGCGCCGCGCAAACGGTTACGTTGACTGCCAGCGTCGGACCCGTGACTTTCGATGCCCTCGGTATCGCCAACCCGAATTTCAGCATGCAGGATAATACCTGTGGCGCCACGCTGGCAATTGCCACGCCCTGCACTTTTTCAGTCAAGTTCACTCCGGAGGCGGCGGGCACGCGCTATGCCGAACTGATCATCCGCTCGGATGCCCTGAATGCTAATGGCGTGCCTGCCGTCAACGGCGCGCACACCGTTTACCTGCAGGGCACCGCTCCCAAGTCCAGCCAGACCATCGCCTTTGGCTCTGCCCCGGCGATTGTCGTGGGCGGAACCGGCACTGTCACCGCCACAGGCGGCGGTTCGGGAAATCCCGTCACTTTTGCCAGCGCTACTGGCGGCATTTGCTCCGTTTCCGGCAGCACCGTCACCGGCATCGCGGTGGGCACCTGCACGATTGCCGCCGACCAGGCCGGCAACGCCAACTACACCGCGGCACCCCAGAAGACGCAGAACATCGCTGTCACCGCCGTCCCTCTGACCGACCAGACCATCAACTTTACCGCCGCCCCGGCGTCGATTGTCGTGGGCTTAACCGGCACTGTCTCCGCCACAGGCGGGGGTTCGGGCAATGCCGTCACCTTCACCAGCGCTACAGGCGGCATTTGCTCCGTTTCCGGCAGCACCGTCACCGGCATCGCGGCGGGCACCTGTATCATTGCCGCCAACCAGTTGGGCAATGGCAGCTACAATCCGGCAACCACGAAGACGCAGAACATCGCTATCACCACCGTCGCCATGATCAACCAGACCATCGCCTTTGGCTCTGCCCCGGCGATTGTCGTGGGCGGAAGCGGCACTGTCACCGCTACAGGCGGGGGTTCGGGCAATACCGTCACCTTTACCAGCGCTACTGGCGGCATTTGCTCCGTTTCCGGCAGCACCGTCACCGGCATCGCGGCGGGCACCTGCACCATTGCCGCCAACCAGGCCGGCAATGGCAGCTACAACGCGGCTCTCCAGGTGTTGCAGAACATCACCATCAGCGGCTCGGAGCCTGCACCGAGCGGTGGGGCCTGTAATCAAGTGTTCGGGGGAGTGGCGACAGCCAATACCAATACGGTGCTAAGTCTCACGGCAACCGGGCTGAACAATAACTGGCTGATGAACAGGGGGCAATCCCGTTCTGTTCAGTTTGTAACGGGTGCAGCGGGTACTATAGGATCATTCTCATTCCAACCGTCTACCATTGGTCAGCCCGTGCCGGTTTTTATTAACATATCAGCAACTCAATGCGATTTCTCCTATTCGCAAATTGATTCGCCGATTACATCTGGATTTAATTCCAGGGCATGCGCAGGGGGAGCGTTTGCAGTTCAAAATCCAGGCAGCACACCACTTGCCAGCAGATGTTCATTGTTGCCTAACACCACTTATTTCCTCAATCTACGGAATGAGTCGGTACAGACGGCAACTCAAACAAAAGGCGCCGGTCAACGGGGCTCTGATTCCTGCACGTATCCGGCGTGCGGGTTCGTTATGACGGTTTATTGATTCTAATTGCTTCGTTCAGTCCCGCGCGCTTGCTGCGCGGGACTTTTTTTATTGGGGTAAGATTGTGAGAATTTCAAGATTTCATATCCTTTGGCCATTGCTCGTAATATGGTCAAATGTCGCTTGTTCTGGCGAGACGCCGGATGCCGTTCTGGTGAGCAATTCGCGCGTGGCGGTGACGCGATCAGATTTCGAAGCGGAAATTGCGCGGGTGCCGGAGGGTAAGCGCTTTGAGTTTCTGGCCAGCAGAGAACGCATCGGAAGGGTGCTGCAGGACCTGCTGATCAAGAAAACGCTGGCAGCCCAGGCGCGGGAAGCCGGGCTGGATAAAGAGCCGCAAATCCGGAAAAAATCCGAATTGGCAGTCGATCGCGTGCTGTCAGCCGAAATGATGGACCATTTGCTCCGGGCGGTTAAAATGCCGGATATGGAACTGCGGGCAAACGAAATCTATAAGTTAAACCCTGATCGGTTTACCGAAAAAAAGACGGTTCACGCCTCTCATATTCTGATTGACATACAAGGCCGCGGTCGGGAGGAAGCCCTGGCACGTGCATGGGAAGCGAACAAACTGGCAACAGCCGGGGATGACTTTGGCGAGCTGGCGGTCAAGTTTTCGGATGACAAATCCGCAAAGGTCAACAAGGGGGACTTGGGTTATTTTGCCTCTGACAAGATGGTGAAAGCTTTCTCAGACGCGGCTTTTGCGATGAAAAAAGGCGAGATCAGCGAGCCGGTCGAAACGTCTTTCGGTTTTCATATCATTAAAATCACCGATGTGAAAGAAGGCGGACAACAGCCGTATGACAACGTCAGACCAAAAATCATCGAGGAGTTGAAGGCGGAATATTTGTCCGATCAGCGAACCCAGACCATTGGGGCAATTTCTTCGGACAAGGAGATGATAATCAACGAGGATGAAGTTCTGAAAATAAAGACAAACATCTCTTCTGTCGCGGTGGAGAGTCCGAAACAGGAACCCTAGAAGTTCAGTCATGTTAATCCACCTTGATGGGGGAGCGGGTTTGGCCGCGATTTTTCGCGGGCAAACCCGCTCCAACAGACCGCGGTTTCTTGTTGACTACAATTAGTATAATTTTATGTATTTTGCAGATGTGTGGGGTTCTCGCTGGTTATTCGTCAATTTCCTGCGGCGGGAAATCAAAGATCGATATATAGGTAGCCTCAGTGGGCTATTCTGGATCTTGCTGCAACCCTTGGCGCTGCTTGCGATCTATGGCTTTGTTTTCGCTGTTGTTTTCAAGGTTAATATCCCGGAGCTTCAGGGGCGTGAATTCATCGAGTTTGTCGCATTGGGTCTTTGGCCATGGCTGGCGTTTCAGGAAGGCTTGCAGCGTGGCTCGATGTCGATTCAAGGCGCGGCGGGGCTGATTAAAAAAGTCTCGTTCCCTCACGAACTCCTGGTCTATGGTTCCATAGCATCCACCTATCTGATCCACCTGAGCGGCTTTCTGCTGGTTCTGCTGATTATGAGCGTGAGTGGGAAGGAGATCCACTTTCTGGCCCTGCCGGTCGCCATGGTGTTTCTCCTGTTCCAGGTGTTATTCACAAGCGGCCTCGCAATGCTGTTTTCGTCGCTGCAGGTGTTTGTGCGCGATGTCGAACATTTCCTCTCACCCTTGCTGATGATCTGGTTTTACGCCACGCCAGTGCTTTATACCGCCAATATGGTCCCGGAGCGGATGCGCAGTGTCATGGCGTTAAATCCAATGGCATCATTTATCGGGGGGGTGCGCGATGCGATGCTGCATGGCGTAATCAACCTAACTTGGCAAACCGCAGCATTGGCTGTGGGAAGCATTGCCCTGTTCGTTTCTGGGCGGTTTGTTTTCAGGCGACTTTCTCCCTATTTTGAAGATTTTATTTAGATATAACATAGCGCCTATATGGCTCTAACATGCCATGACCACCCCCCGGATCAATAATCCCATAACTTATATTTTACGGACATCGCCGGAAAATGGAAAAAAAGAAGATAGCGAAAATGCTGGGACAAGCGGCCCGGCAAATTAATACAGGCAATTATGCGGGTGCGGAAAAAATTTGCCGCGACGTTCTTCAGCAGGAGCCAAATGACGCTACCGCCTGGTATTACCTTTCCATGATCGTACAACATCAGGGCAGCGTTGAAGCTGCGCTCGATCATGTCGAACAGGCAATCCAATCAGGTGGGCTTCAGCCTTCATTCTGCATGCTCAAGGGCAATCTCATGCAGGATTTAGGCCGGCTTGCCGAGGCCGAGGTGTGTTTCCGTGAGGCGATTCGGCTTCAGCCACAATTCGCGCAGGCATACAATAACCTGGGAATTGTATTTCGCGACCAGAAAAACGCCGAAGCGGCGATAGAGGCCTTTAGTCATGCGGTATCGTTGGATAACCGTTACTTCAGGGCCTACAATAATCTGGGGATTGCGCTCCAGTCGGTGGGACGCTTGAGCGATGCCATCGGATGCTATCAACGTGCTATTGAGCTTGACCCGAATTATTTCATGGCGAAACACAATCTCGCTACTGCCTGCCTGTCAGTCGGAAACAGAAGCGATGCGGAGGGCTGGTTTCGCGAGGTGTTAAGCGTGAAACCGGATTATGTGCCCTCCTGTCTGGCGTATGGCCGCTTGTTGCTGGAGCAGAAAAAATTTGCGGATGCAGAGGCTTGCTGTCTCCAGGCGGTGAAAGTCGACCGGCAGAGCGTGGATGCGTTCAACCTGCTGGGTGAGGTGTGGGCGACGGAGGGGAAAACGGAACAGGCCCTGGGTGCCTATCAGCAGGGTATGACGATTGCCCCTGGTAACCTGAAATCGGTCATGGGTCTGAATCTCACCTTGCCCCAGGTGTACCGGGACCGCATTGCGCTGGAAGAAGCCCGAGCACGTTTTGAGAAGGGCTTGCATGCACTTCGCGAGAATGTGGAACTTCTGGCTCGAAATCCGGAAGATAAAATTCTGGCGGAGATCCAGTGGAATAACTTTTACCTTGCCTATCAGGGCAAGGATGACAAATATCTTCAGAAAGAATTTTCCGGTTTTGTCGAGGATATGCTGGAGCGCACGGTGCCTCAGTATATGAAGGAGAGACCGCAAGTGAGCTGTTCTGGCAGGCGGGTTCGGATTGGATTTCTGGGCAGTTTTTTCTATAAATGTACCGCGGGCGCCTATTTCAATTCCTGGATTACGGGGATAGATCGTAGCCGCTTTGAAGTATTTGTTTACTACACCCATTTTGACAGCGACGAAATTACCGGGCAGGTGAAATCCGCTTCGGACCATTTCAAGCAATTGCCCTATTCTCTGTTGCGTATTGCTGACGAAGTGATTAAAGATGAACTTGATATTCTGGTTTTCCCGGAAATCGGGATGAATGGGAAAACCCATGTTCTATCGACCCTGCGACTAGCCCCTGTGCAATGTACGGGGTGGGGGCATCCTGTGACTACGGGTCACAAAAATATGGATTATTATTTCTCCAGTGCCTTGATGGAACCGGAGAACGGTCAGAGTCATTACACGGAAAAGCTGGTGCTGCTTCCGGGCATCGGCACCTGCTATCCAAAACCCACGTTGCCGGGATATCTTAAGCGTGCTGATCTGGCATTGCCAGAGGGCAAAAATCTTTATCTATGCCCCCAATCGTTGTTTAAAATCCACCCTGATAATGACGAATTATTCCTGAAAATTCTGCAAGGCGACGAAAATGGGGTGCTGGTGCTTTTTACTGGCAGACACGAAGCGGTTACCAACATCCTTATCAACCGTTTGGTTCAGGGCTTCAAGGCGGGCGGAATGGACACGGCTGGCCGAGTGAAGATTCTGCCATATCTGGATCATGATAATTATCTCAGGGTTAATATGGCGTGCGACGTTATGCTGGACACCCTTTTCTGGTCGGGCGGCAACACCACCCTGGATGCGCTGTCTTGCGGCCTCCCCATGGTCACGCTTCCCGGCGAGTTCATGCGCGGGCGCCAAAGCTATGGAATGCTGCGCGCGATGGGCCTTGATGAGTTGATCGCGAGCGATGAGAGCGACTATGTTCGCATTGCCCTTAAGCTGGGAAAAAATCCGGATTACCGCAAGGAAATTTCCTCACGTATTCTGGCTAGCGCGGGCAAGATTTTTGGGGATGACGAACCTGTCATGGAATTGCAGCGTTCCCTGCTTCGCTTTGTCGGGAGCGTATAGCCAGCAATCAGGCTGAAATCGATATGAATGACTTGTTTATCCAGTTGAACAATGTGGGAAAGGACTATCCGCTAGTATCCTCAGCCGGCAGCAGGCTAAAAACCGTATGGAGTTTGCTGTCGGGGCGGGGGGATATGCCTCACTATAAGGCCTTGCAGGGTATCAGCTTCGAGGTTCGGCGCGGCGAGTCGCTGGGCTTGATTGGAGAGAATGGGGCGGGCAAGTCCACGTTGCTTAAGATTATTGCCGGGGTGGTCAATCCATCGCAGGGGACTGCCTCTGTTCGCGGGCGAATCGGGGCGCTTCTGGAATTGGGGAGTGGCTTTCACCCCGAATACACCGGGCGCGACAATATTTTTCTCGCGGCAGCCCTGATGGGGCTGTCGAGAGCCCAAATTACGTCAAAACTGGATTCCATCATCGAGTTTGCGGACATTGGGGAATATATTGATCAGCCGATCAAACATTATTCGTCGGGGATGGTGGTGCGGCTGGGCTTTGCCGTGGCAACGGCGATGCAGCCGGAGATTTTGATTACCGATGAAGTGCTGGCGGTTGGCGATGAGTCATTCCAGAAGAAGTGCGTCCACTGGATGGAAGAATTTCTTAATGGCGGCGGCACGTTGCTTTTGTGCTCGCATAGCATGTACCACATCCGGACTTTATGCCAAAAGGCGGCCTGGATTCATCATGGCCAATTGAGGCAGTATGGGGACAGCCATGATGTCGTGCGTGAGTATCTGACGTACCATGAGGAGAAAAACAATCCGGGGGCGGCGGCCCTGCCAGAAGCAAACCCGCATTCCGCCACGATTTACCACGTGCAGGGAATCTGGCTGGAAGATGACAATGGCAATGAAGTGGCCAGCCTCGAAAGCGGTAAAACCTTGAGCGTTTGCGGCACGGTTTATTCCCCTGATGGCCGCACCCCTGTTCTGCTGGTCGGTATTGTTCGGGCTGATGGGACGGGTATCTTCGGTACGCACAGTCATACCGCTGGATTTACGCCGAATCGGATAGCCGAACGAGAGTTCGCTTTTTGTCTGAATTTTCCTCAGCTTTCCCTGTTGCCTGGAAAATATACTATTCGCGCTCATGCCCTCGACCCAGAGGGGATGCGATTGTTTGACACGGTGGAAAAACATATACGCATCACGGGCAAAACCCTGGATTTTGGCGTGGTGCGACTTCCGCATGAATGGACGGAGGGGCGCGCGGGTTACATCGCAGAGGCCGGTGCATCGTGAGCGTCTCCATCCTGACCTATCATTCGCACAATATTAGCGGAAATGATTACCACGAGAATGACCACATCGCCCTGGAAACGGATATCGCTGTATTGTTTCGGCAGGGTTTTCATTTTGTGAGTTTGCGTCGGGTTGTCGACGCTGTTCTTGGCGGATGGAATGATCCTTTGTTACAGGAAAAGAAGTGCATCGCTTTTACGTTTGATGATGGACCTCTTTTTGATTTCCACGATTTCGAGCATTCCCGCTTTGGTTTGCAAAAAAGTTTCAGGCGAATTCTGGGCGAGTTGAAAGCGCAGCTTCCGGATCCTGCGGATGAGCTTTGTGGAACGAGTTTCGTGATTGCCTCGCCGGCTGCGCGCCAGTGCATGGCCATGGCGCCAGAATGCGGCTTCGTGGATGTGAATGACTGGCTGACCGATAACTGGTGGTTTGACGCGGCGCGCGACGAGCTGCTGGATATTGGCAACCACAGTTGGGATCATGTTCACCCTTCTCTGCCGGAAGTGGCTTTATCCAGCGATTCGCGAGGCAATTTTGGCGAGGTGTGTTCCGAACTCGACGCCGATGCGCAGATTGCCATGGCGGCGCATTATATCAGGCTGAAAACCAGGGCGTTGGCCACCCCGTTCTTTTCCTACCCTTTCGGCCAAACGAGCGAATACCTGCTAAACGAGTATTTCCCGCATCATCAATACCGGCATGGGATGACGGCGGCGGTTACCACGGATGGACGTCCCGTATCCCCCGATGAAAACAGATGGTCTTTGCCGCGTTTCGTTTGTGGATACCATTGGCGGAGCCCGGATGAATTGCTAAAGATGTTACTCATCTGAATTATTGGGATGATCAAAACAGCCACTTACATCTCCATTCGCGCGGCGAATTAATTTGTCCATGAAACTGGGTCTCGTTCACAAAAGGAACATGTATAATTCAGGGTTTTATTATTGCCTGAATCCGTGAGTGAATCCCTTTCCTTCACCGGTGAGCGCTTTCTGCCTGAGCGTGAAGGTGAAATCTGGTATGAGCACTGGCATCGCTATGCCTTGGCGAGCCGGTTAAGCCAGCATCGCACCGTGCTCGATGTGGCCTGTGGCGAAGGTTATGGCGCGGCCATGCTGGCCGAAAACGCAGACCGGGTGGTCGGCGTGGACATCTCTACCGATGCCATCCGTCATGCCAGAAACCGCTACGGCCATCAAGCCAATCTGGAATTCATTCCCGCCTCGTGCGACTGCCTGCCGTTTCCGGACGCGAGCTTCGATCTGGCCATCTCTTTCGAGACCATAGAACACATCGAGACGCAGCAGGCGTTCATCGCCGAGATCGCGCGCGTGTTGCGCCCCGACGGGGTGCTGCTTCTGTCATCCCCCAACAAGCGCCTGTATTCCGACGCGCATGACTATCACAACGAATTCCATGTGCGCGAGCTGTACCGCAACGAGCTGGAAGAACTGCTGCGCGACGCATTTCCTTATCGTTCCTGGCTGGGTCAGAAGCTGTTGTTCCATTCCGCCATCTGGCCGGAAGGCCAGGCCGTTGCGGCAACGGAGTATCTGGTCGGCGATGGCGGGCAGGTTGCCGTGGGGCATTGCCCTTCCGTTGAACCCATGTATTACCTCGTGGCGTGCAGCCGCAATCCCTCCATGCTGCCCGTCAATCTCAATAAGCTTTCCCTGTTTAGCGACACTTCCGAAACGGTTTATCGGGATTATGTCCGGCAAACCCGGCGCGTGATGGAGCTGGACCGGCTGCTGATAGATCGCGAACGCCTGGTTGCCGAGCGTGACGACTTCCTCGCACTTCGCACCCGCCAAATGGAAGAACGCGAAAAGCTGATTGCCGAACGCGATGCGCTCCTGATGCGGCGTGCCGAACAAATTGCCGAACGCGATGCGCTTCTGATGCAGCGCACCGGCAAAATTGCCGAACGCGATATGCTCCTGGCGCAGCGCGCCGAACAGATCGCCGGGCATGAACGCCTGATCGCCACACTCAACCAGGAACTCGACTATCGCGCCAGCCTGGCCTGGTGGCTCAAATCGCCTTGGCGCATCATCAAGCAAGTCATCGCAGGAAAACACTGAAACGTCATGCCATACCCCGTCATTGATATCATCATCCCGGTTTACAATGCTTACGACGACCTGCAGCGCTGTCTCGACAGCGTGCTGCGTACCGCCACGCTCCCATGCCGCCTGATTTTGATCGACGATTGCTCGCCGGATAGCCGCATCGCCGACTATTTTGAAACCCTGCGTGGCGAGGCCGATCCCCGCATGCTGTTGCTTCGGAACGACGTCAATCTTGGCTTTGTCGGGACGGTGAACCGTGCCATGGCACTGGGCCAGAACGATGTGATATTGTTGAATTCCGATACGGTCGTCACCTCAGGCTGGGTGGAAAAATTCCGCCGTTGCGCCGAATTCGATCCTCGCATTGGCACCATTACGCCGTTTTCAAACAATGCGGAAATTTGTTCCTTCCCCAATTTTTGCGAGGATAACCCGCTCCCCCCGGATATGAGCGCGGAGGATGTCAACCGCGCTATGGAACGTGCTGCCGTGCCACTTTATCCCGATATTCCCACCGGCGTGGGATTTTGCATGTTCATCCGGCGCGCGCTGCTGAACAGAATCGGTCTGTTCGACGCGGAAACCTTCGGCCTCGGGTACGGAGAGGAAAATGATTTCTGCATGCGGGCGGCGCAGGCGGGCTACCGCAATGTGCTGTGCGATGACATGTTCATCCGGCATGTGGGCAGCTGTTCCTTCAACGGCAAGAAAAGTGCGCTGGCGCAGGAAAACATGCAGCGTCTGGTCGCCAAGCATCCGGACTATTTGAAGGAAGTGACCTCATTCATTGCCGCTGATCCGCTCAAAACGATCCGCGACATGGCGTATTCGTTCCTGAATTTGCAGGGAGAGTCGGGTGAGCGGCCTGGCGTGTTACATGTTCTGCACGGGCGCAAGGGAGGCACTGAAAATCATGTCCGTCATTTGATGGCGGCGGGCCGAGGGCGGTTGCGCCAATACCTGCTCTCCACTTTCGAGGATGTCTGGGTGCTGGAGGACGCGAACGGCGAGCGGCCCATTACTTATCACCTTAAACATGAGCAGGATGAGTTGTGGGGTTCGCTGCTCGAAAGCCTGTGCGCTACGTTCAATATCCAGGTCTGCCATGTGCATCATCTCGCCGGTTGCCGGCTGGGTTTGCTGGAGGCCTTTGCCGCCTTGTCGATCCCTTATGGTTTTACGACTCACGATTTTTACCTGGCCTGCCCGACGATAAATTTGTTGGGGCCGGACGGCGATTATTGCGATGCACAGACCGGACTGGATCATTGCAGCCAGTGCCTGGCTGCCCAGCCCGATTTTGCCGGGATCGACATTGCCGCCTGGCGTGGAGCCCATCAGAAGTTTCTTGAACGCGCCGCCTTTGTGATTGCGCCATCGGAATGGGCCGCTTCCACCTTGCAGCGTTATTTCCCCCAAATCGGGGTTGCCGTGATTCCTCATGGTTCGGGTCATGAGGGAGAGATGCACGAGGATAGGCTCTGCTCGGTGCTGCTTCTTCCCGATGACGGGCGGGCAAATATCGGCGTGCTCGGGGCGATCGGGCCGGTCAAGGGCGCGCGACGATTGGAAAAGTTGGTAGAGCGCACGCGCGAGCGCAATTTGCCGCTGCGCTGGGTGGTGGTGGGCTACCTCGACCGCCAGTTTCAGGCGTATCAGGATAAGGACAGGGTGCTGACGGTCCACGGCCATTACGACTCACGAGATGTGGGGGCATTGCTGGATCATTACCGGATTCGTCTGGTGGCGTTCCCTTCCGCTGGCCCGGAAACCTATTGTTATACCCTGACGGAGGCATGGCAGGCGGGCCGCCCGGCGCTGGTGCCTACTATCGGCGCCTTGGGCGAGAGAGTGAGCGCAACGGGTGCGGGATGGCAGATGGAAGACTGGCGGAACGAGGACCGGATACTCGACCAGATTGTTTCTATCCTGAAACCGGAACATGGGGCGGAACTGGATCGGGCAACGCAGGCGGCGCGGGCGGTTTCTCTGTTCTCGCTTGCCAGGATGGCCGAGAGCACCGAGCGGGCGTATGGACATTTGGCCCAGTCCGGCGTGAGGCAGGCCCCGATGTTGAATATGCGCCTGTATCAGGCAGTAAAAGCTGCTTCAGGCAGGGAAAAAGAGGCGGTAAAACGGGCGCGGCGTGCCTGGTGGGACAGATTGCTCCTCGCGTTGGCGCATGTCGCGCTGCGTTTGCGCTATACTTTGCCGGGACGATGGCTGTACCAGGTGGTGCCGGTGCGCTGGCAGCAGGGATTGAAGCGCCGCCTTTTGGAGTAAGGGATCGAGCAACAATAAGTTGAACATGGAGCCACTCTTGCTCCCTCTCCCGCTTGCGGGAGAGGGTTGGGGTGAGGGTTGACGTAACCCAACCTCGGTGCGTGAGTCTGCGCAGCGTGGGGATAGGGTGATCAAAAATTAAAAAGCAGGGAACGCTGATTTTATGAATACGGCTGCAGAATGGTTCGAGCGCGGCTCTATGCGGCAGAATGCGGGAGATCCTTTCGAGGCGATCAACTGTTATGGCCGCGTGATTGCTCTGGGCGGAAAAACTTTCGGAGTTTATTACAATTTAGGGATTGCTCTACAGTCAATAGGAAAAGAGGATGAGGCGCTGGCAAATTATGCCGAAGCCGCTCGCCTGAACCCGAACTTTGCGGAAGCGCCAATTTATTTAGGCAATATTTTCCTGAAAC
>Ga0100381_1002559_pt1 | contig 16232 bp, 11 predicted proteins | sample CryGeymeta201505_FD_80416 | JGI IMG/M metagenome (GOLD analysis project Ga0100381, IMG submission 80416) | Groundwater microbial communities from Crystal Geyser aquifers in Utah, USA - Crystal Geyser metaG 2015-05 | ecosystem: Environmental > Aquatic > Deep subsurface > Groundwater | place: USA...
CCTGCCAACGCTGGCCCGTCAACTCCGCCAGGCCCGGAAGGGAGCAACGGTCGCGGTTACCAGCGTGTGGCGGGGCCTTTCTAATTCTGGGCCCAGCCGGGGCCGATCCGCGGCTTACGTCCTGGGCGCCTCGGTCGCGGTACCGGTGTACCGCTCGGTCGGCGCCTGCGGGCGCGCTCGCGGCTCGACCCCGTCTGAACCCAGACTTGGGGGTCGGGCCGAGCCGCGGCTTACGTCCTGGGCGCCTCGGTCGCGGTACCGGTGTACCGCTCCGCGGTCGACCTGGTTCTCGTCGCGCCGTCGGGGACGAGGCTTGCCCGGCCCGCGCGCGGTTCGCTCTGTCCACGTCCAGGCGGCGGTGGGACGGTCGTCACGCCCAAGTGCGAACACCCCGCGAGCGGTGCCCACGGGGTGTTTGCGCTGGGACCGGACTCAGGCCTTGCGGGCGCCGGTGTGGATGTCCTGGATCGCGTGCAGCAGCTCGATGCCCTCGGCACGCGGACGCTGGAAGGCGTTCCGGCCGACGATGGAGCCGAAGCCGCCGCCGTCGTGGATGGCCTGGATGTCGGCCAAGACGCTGGCCGTGTCCTTGGCCGCGCCGCCGGAGAAGATCACGATACGCTTGCCGTCAAAGGCCGACTGCACGACGTGCTGGATGCGATCCGCGAGCGTGGCGTGGGGGATGTTCTCGTACAGCGGCTTGCTGACGTCGTACTCCACGTGCTCCGTGGGCGGCTTCACCTTCACGATGTGCGCGCCGAGCTGGCAGGCGATCTGGGCGCAGTAGGCGATCACGTCGATGCCCGTCTCGCCCTTGCTGCTCATCCCACCGCGCGCGTAGGCCCACATCACGGTGGGCAGACCGGCGTCCCGAGCCTCGCGGATGAGGTCACGGACCTGCTGGTACATCTCGTTGCGCAGCTCGCTGCCGGGGTAGATCGTGAAGCCGATCGCCGAGCAGCCGAGGCGCACGGCGTCCTTCACGCTCGAGGTCAACGCCGAGCAGGGCGCCCCGGGTCCGCCGAGCGAGTCGCTGTTGTTCACCTTGAGGATCAAGGGCAGCTCGCCGGCGTAGCGATGCGCGACCGCCTCGATGAAGCCGAGGGGCGCCGCGTAGGCGTTGCAGCCCGACTCGACCGCGAGGCCGGGGTGGTAGGCCGGGTCGTAGCCGGGAGGGTTCGGCCCATACGTCCGCGCCGGCCCGTGCTCGAAGCCCTGGTCCACCGGCAGGATCACCAGCTTGCCGCTGCCGCCGATGCGGCCGTGGTTGAGCATGCGCCGCAGGTGGCCGATGACTGCAGGCGGCTCGCCCGCGTAGTTTGCCAGGATCTTCTCGACCGCTTCGCTCATGTCTACCTCCTCGCCGAAAACGGCGACTCGGTCCGCGCTCTACCACGCACGGTCGAGAGGTGGAAGGGCGTGACCGCGCCGGAGGACCTATTCAGACCCGTCGTCGTCGGACTCGCGGACGCGATCCGCCGGCGTCTTTCGCGCGTTGTCGGTCGACTCGGCGCTGGGACGCGGGATCATCCCCGACTCCGCGACCACGTTGCACCAGCCGCAGCCACAACGCCAAAGCGTCGTTCGGCCTTCCGCTCCACGGAAGCGTTCGGCCTGGACCGTTGCGCCACAGCGTGGATAGGTCCGTGTGTGTGGGTGTGGGTATGTGTCGGCGACCATACTGCGTTTCGCGGGTGTCATGGGGGCAAGGCGGAGAAGGAGAGCTGAGAACTCGTCGGGAGTGTGCGTGGGTTCTGGCGGAGGAGAAGGGATTCGAACCCCTGGGACCCTCTCGGGTCCTGCGGTTTTCAAGACCGCCGCCTTCGACCGCTCGGCCACTCCTCCTAGACTGGATTTCGACCAGCGCACCCTACCACGGCGACGGCCCCAGCGGCACTGCATGAGGCGTCAGTCGACTTACGATTGCTACCGCATTGGACGAGGTCCCCCTCTCCGTGTCTTAATCCAAGCATGCGCATCGCTTCCTTCCCGGTCCGTCCCGTCCTTGCCTGGGCGCTCCCGATGATCTTCGTCCTGGGATGCGCGAACGGTGGCTCTCCTCCCTCCACGACGCGTCTGGACGCCGGGCGCACGGACTCGGGCAGCTCGGGCTGCGATCCCGCCTGCATCTCGCCCGAGGTCTGCATCTCTGGCCTGTGCCAGATCGCGGCCATGGACGCGGACGGAGACGGCGTGTCCACCGCGCTCGATTGCGACGACACCGATCCGACGGTGCGCGACAACGCCGAGCGGCCATGCAGCGGTGCTTGTGGCGCCGGGGTGGAGATCTGCACCGCCGGGGAGTGGGCGGCCTGCACGGCTCCGACGGATTGCGACTGCACGGCGGGTACACCCGCGCGCACGATCCCGTGCGCGCGCTGCGGCATGCAGCGTCAGACCTGCACCGGCGGCACCTGGGTGGACGATGGCGCCTGCGAGGGTGCTGGCGCCTGCGATCCTGGCTCGACGGAGATGGGAGCGGCCTGCGGGTGCGGCACCCAGCGTCGCTCGTGCACCTCGGCCTGTGAGTGGACGGACTTCGTCTGCGTGGGCGACTGCTTCTGCGGTGACGGAACCTGCAATGGCGCCGAGACCTGCGGGACCTGTCCGAGCGACTGCGGGGCGTGCGCCGCGACCTGCGGCGACGGCAGCTGCAACGGCACCGAGACATGCACCTCCTGCGCCGCGGACTGTGGCGCCTGCGCGCCGACCTGCGGCGACGGCAGCTGCAACGGCAGCGAGACCTGCACCAGCTGTCCCAGCGATTGCGGCGCCTGCCCCCCGCGCTGTGGCGATGGAAGCTGCAATGGCATCGAGACCTGCACCTCCTGCTCGGGCGACTGCGGAGCATGCCCCTCGAGCTGCGGCGACGGGACGTGCGACGCGACCGAGAGCTGCGCCAGTTGCGTCGACTGCCAGGCCGGCCACATGATGGTCTCGGCCAATAACGGCGACCCGTGTCCCGGCATCCCCGCGGAGACTTGGCGCTGCGTGAACATCACCAGCTTCGGGACCTGGGGTTCGCAGGTCTGCCGAAGCGGCGCCTGGGTCACCTTCAATCTCAACCCCAGAGATTGTGGTGCCTGTGTGTGCTCCTACTCGTCGGCCTGCGCGGCCTAGGCGTCGAGCGTCGGGCTGGAGCGTCGGCCGCGAGCGCCCTGCGCGGGCTTCCGGTTCGGGTTGACGCGGCTCTGCCCCTGGCTACACTCGCGGCCCATTTCCAGGAGCGGCCCTTCGGGCCCCCTTTGCCGAGGATCGACCCATGCGTGACCTGATCAAGCTCAGCTGTGAAGAGTGCAAGCGTGACAACTACGTCACGGACAAGAACAAGCGGAACATGCCCGAGAAGTTCACGACCAAGAAGTACTGCGCGGCGTGCAAGAAGCACACGTCGCACAAGGAAGGCAAGATCAGCAAGGGCTGAGCCCTTGCGCTCGCGCGTGTCTCTAGCGCGCGAGAAGCTTCTTCAGGCAGGCCTCGAAGGCCTCCCGCGCGCCCTGGTAGTCGAGCACGAGCTGGCCCTCGTGCACGACGTCTCGGCCCGCGACCTTCACCTCGCGCACGGCCCGCGCGCCCGCGCCGAAGACGACGCTCTCGTCGAGCGTGTCCGGCTGGGCGCCCGCCAAAGCCGGGTCATGAGCGTCGAGGACGATCTCGTCCTCTGCCTCGCGTCCGTCGAGGCCGAGGGCAGCGTAGCCGTCGGCCGTCGCTGCGCGCAGCAAGGCGCTGGCCTCCGCCGCGACGACGCGCCCCTCCGCGCGCGTGCGCTCGTCGAGCTCCACCGCGCGCGCCTCCTCGAAGGGGCAGCTCGAGGCGTGGCTGTCCACGCCCAGGCAGATGCGCAGGCCGCAGTCGGCCATGCTCGCGACGTTTGCTAGCCCGTCGCCCAGGTCGCGCTCGGTCGTCCGGCAGATGCAGGCGAAGGCGTGGGCGCCCCCCATCAGCTCGGCCTCGCCCGCTTCGAGATGCGTGGCGTGGACGGCGACGAAGCGCGCTGACAGGGCGCCCTCTTCGGACAGCAGGCGGACGGGCGTCATGCCGTGTTCGGCTCGACACTCCTCGAGCTCGGCGCGCTGCTCCGAGACGTGCGCGTGCAGCGGCAAGGCGCGCGCCGAGGCGAAGCGCGCGGCCTCACCCAACCACGCTCGTGGCACGGCCCGGACGCTGTGGGGGGCGACGCCGACGGCGACGCACGGGTCTTGGGCATAGCGCGCGGCGAGGGCCTCCACGTCCGCGAGTCCGTCTTCCACGCGCGGATCCGAGAATCGGCGCTGCGCTCCCTCCGGCGCGCGGCCGGCACCCGCTCGGGCGTAGAGCACACGCAGCAAGGTGATGCGCAGGCCCACGTCCCGCGCGGCGCGCACGACGGCGTCCGCGAGCTCGAGCCGATCGGCGTAGGGCGTCCCGTCCGCCTGATGATGCAGGTAGTGGAACTCACCGACGGCCGTGACGCCGCTGAGCGCCAGCTCCGCGAAGGCGAAGCGCGAGAGACGGAACACGTCCTCGGGCGAGAGCTGCTCCGCGAGGTGGTACATCAAGCCGCGCCAGGACCAGAAGTCGCCCATGCCCGCGGGGGATCGTCGCTGCGTGAGCCCGCGCAGGCCGCGCTGGAAGGCGTGACTGTGGGCGCTCGCGAGGCCCGGCAGGTAGAGTTCGTCCCCGACTCGGCGGACGACGTGCTGGGCTGGACGCAACATGGCGACGCCGATGCTACGCCAAGGCGGCCGCGTCTGTCCCCCTGCGAGCGCCCGGCCCATGCGCTATCTTCGGCTTCATGACGCTCCCCTCCCGTGTCCGTCGGCTCGCGCCGGCGCTCTTGTTTGGCCTCTTCGCTTGTGGGGGAGGGTCGGGTGCGGCCGACGCCGGGCCCGACGCCGCGCTCGTGGACGGCGCGGCGCCTCCTTCGGACGCGGCCATGACCGACTCCGCCATGACCGACTCCGGCGTGACCGACTCCGGCGTCGTCGATGGTGCGCCCGCGCCGGACGGTGGCGTGGCCATGGCGCCCTCCCTCGCGGGCTGCCCCATGTTTCCGGCGGACAACCCGTGGAACACGGACATCTCCGGCGCCGACGTGCACCCGCGCTCCGACGCCTTCATCGCGTCCATGGGCGCAGGCACGGGGCTTCATCCCGACTTCGGTGCCCCCTCCATGGGCGCGCCGAACGGCATCCCCTACGTCGTCGTCGGCGCGGGTCAGCCGCGCGTGCCCATGAGCTTCCTCTACGCCGACGAGAGCGATCCGGGGCCCTATCCCGTCCCCGCCGACGCACCGATCGAGGGCGGCAGCGCGGGTGATGGCGACCGTCACGTGCTCGTGCTCGAGACGGGCAGCTGCACGCTCTACGAGCTCTTCGACGCCTACCCCGACGCAGGCGGCTGGATGGCGGGCTCGGGCGCGATCTGGCACCTCGACATGAACGAGGTCCGACCGGAGGGCTGGACCAGCGCCGACGCCGCGGGCCTGGCGATCTTGCCCGGCCTCGTGCGCTACGACGAGGCCGTCGAGGCCGGAGAGATCCTGCACGCCCTTCGGGTCACCGTCAGCGGCGCCCAGCGCGCCTTCATCCGGCCCGCGAGCCACTCCGACGGACGTGGCGGCACGGACCCGAACGCTCCGCCCATGGGCCTGCGCCTGCGTCTCCACGCGGACTTCGACGTGTCGAGCTTCGCGCCCGAGGTGCAGGTGATGCTGCGCGCCATGAAGCGCTTCGGCCTGATGGTCGCCGACACGGGCTCCGACGGCTACGTCACCGGCGTACCGGACGATCGCTGGAACGACGACGCGCTGCATGCGCTGGGGAATGTCCACATGTCGGACTTCGACGCCGTCTACACGGGCGATCCAATCGCCTACTGATCGCGTCTCGGGCCTCGAGCCCGCCGCGACTCCGCCGTAGGTGGGGAGCGCTCGAGCGCGGACTCAGCGCAGCCAGACGGCTTCGCTGGTGGCGCGACGCGTCGTGAAGCGTGGCCAGGAGACGCTTCCGTCGAGGCCGATGTAGATGAGGGTCACGCGCTCGTCGTCGAAGACGACGGACGGCCCGCGCACCCCGACGCTCTCCCGCGCCGAGCCGTCCGAGAGCAGCACGCTGTCGCCATCCGCGGCGTGGCGGAAGTAGACGAGATCGTCCGAGACCAAGAGCCCGATCGACCAGCGCGCGCCCTGGCGACGTGCGTAGTAGAGCTGCCACGCGTGGTCCTGGCCCACCAGGGCGAGGCCCGCGACTTCGTCGGCGTCGAAGCCCGGCGCCGCGCTCGCGGCGAGGGCGTCGTTGAGGTGCAGACCCGGCAGCTCCATGAGGCTCGTGACGTCGCTCGAGGCGTCGTACACACCGTAGTCGATGCTGCCGTCGCGCTGCGTTCGCCGCACGATCATCGCCACGTGCGTGGCGTTCACGCGCGCCAGCGTCACCGAATCGTAGGCCGCGATCTCCGTGTCTGGCGCGAGCAGCGTCGTGAAGTCGGCGCTGGTGATCGTGGGCGTCGTCACGCTCGCACGCATCAAGAACGTTCCGTCGGCGGTCGCGACGGGCATGAGCACGATCGGGGAAGTGTTCTCGGGCGAGGCATAGAACGCAGGGCTACCCAGCACGTTTCCGGGTTCGGGATCGAAGACCGGGTTGTCGAGAGCACCCGTCAGGGTGAACTCGCTCGGGATGGTCCCAGGGCGCTGAGCGAGGAAGAGCTGGTTGTCGATCACCAGCGCGGCGTGCCACACGCCCGAGTCGTCGACGACCAAGCTGAGCGCGGAGACGGGCGGGTCGATCGTCCCGCCGCCGCCATGCTCACGCAGCACGAAACTCTCGCGGGCTCCCCAGCCGGTGGGGATGTCACAGCGAGTCGCCGCGATGTCGAGGCTGCTCAATCCGGCCACGCGGTGATCCGGCGCGGGGTTGAGGTCGTGGCCCGAGAGCACGATGCGCGCTGCACCGGCAGGCACGTAGCCCACGGGTGAGGTCAACAGGGCGGTGGTGTCGCCGATGACCTGCACCAGGCCGTCGGGGGTGAGCCGCAAGCGCCACGCCGCGGCCGTCGCCACCGGCCAATGCTCCACCTCACGGCCCGCGACCACCAGCGCGACCTCGTTGCGTGAACCGCTCATCACCAGGCCCGCCAGCATGTCCACGTGGGTCGTGCTGTCGAAGACGTCCTGCGTCGAGACGGAGACGGCGGCACCCTCGAGGCAACCCGGTCCACAGTCGCTGGGGACGACGAAGTGGGCCGTCAGCTCGAGGCGCGTGCTGCGCAAGTCGACGGCCGGATCGAGCACGAGCCCGCTGTCGAAGTCGCCGTTGCCACCCGGTGCGAAGGTGCCATCGGCGGTGATGGTCGGACTCGGGGAGCCGAAGACCGCACCCGTGGTGTCGCCCAGGCAGCCCAGGACGTCCGTGCCGCAGCCCGAGAAGCCGGCGAGGCTGGGCGGAGCCAGGTTCGTGCCGTCGCCGCAGCAGTCGCCGCGACCCACGCAACAGGAGGCGATGTTCTCGCAACCCGTCTCGGCGCAGTCGATCTCGAGGGCGCCCCGCCCAGCCAACGCTTCATTGCATTGGCGAGTCTCCGCCGCGTCCGTCGCGCCCGCTCCGATGTCCGTCCGGCTGAGGCCCCGGTCGTCGTAGGCCAGCCCGCTGGCGGCTTCCGGGCTCGGCGGCTCAATGCCGGAGTCGCGATTCGGTGTCACGGTGTCATCCGCCACGGGCCCACCATCGCCCGGGACGGTCGGCCCCGACGCCGCGCCCGCGCAGCCTATCGCGTACACGACGCCCACGACCGTGAGCATCCGTGCGCCGCTCGTCACTGCGTTGCTGGTCCTACGGTCGCTGATCCCACCGTCGCTGATCCCACCGTCGCGCTTCATGGCGTCACCGTTCCGCCGTTGGACGTGCGTTCGACCCGTCCCAGGCGCGAGCTCGCGCCGTCGAGGCCGAGGTAGAGCAGATCCACGGAATTGCCATTGCCTTCGACCGCCGGGCTTCGCGCGCCGAGGCGGTCGAACGCGCCCGCCACGCCGCTGCCGCCGAAGGCGTCCGCGTCGATCCAGCGCCAGGACACGAGCTCGTCCGAGGCGAGCAAGCCGATGCTGTAGCGAGCACCCTGTCGGCGCGCGACGTAGAGGTGCCAGGCGTGATCGAAGAGCACGAGGCTGGGCTCCGACACGTCGTCGGCGTCGGCCTGCTCGGATCCCGACTCGGTCGCGGCCGCGAGGTTTCCATCCAGGATGCGCGCGAAGGCTTCGCTCGGGGCGCCGCGGTAGAAGGCCTCGAGATGCGTGCCGCGCGCGTCGCGGACATGCGCGAGCAGGAGCGTGACGCCGCTCGAGTGCTCCACCACGCTGGGCTCGGAGACGTCGAGCAGCTCCCCGTAGTCGGCCGGATCCAGCGCGGGCAAAGGCGCGACCGCGAACTCACTCGCGTCGTTCAGGCTCGCCACCCCGATGCGCTCGACACCGTCCGTGCCCGTGGCCGTGAAGTAGACCTCGGGCGGTCGGCTGCTCGGACGCAGCAGCGCGGGATCGTCGAAGCCGCCAGCTTGCCAGGAGATCGCCATGTCCGGGACGACGTAAGAGGGCGTGCCCAGCGGGCTCAGCTCGGCTCCGTCCGGGCTCAACTCGCCGAGCAGGATCGAGCCTGCCCGCGCGAAGGCGGCGAAGGTCACGAGGCCGTCGCGGGCCATGGAGGGCGCGGACAGTCCGCTGCTCAGCGTCGTCGAGGCGGGGTTGCCACCTTCGAGCAGCGGCAACGCCTGACGCGCACCCCAGGCGGCCGGCATGTCGCACAAGGAGGTGTGGACGGTGACGTGACCGATGCGCGCGCCACCGACACCGGTGGCCGAGGGGTTGCGGCTGCGGCCGTAGATCAGCAGGCGCGCGTTCGCGATGGGCGTGAAGGGCGCCTCGAAGGCGACGAAGCCAGGCTGGTCGTTACCGACTCGGACGCGGCCCTCGGGATCCAGGCTCAGCGACCAACGGCTGCTGGCGAGGGTGGACGGGAAGCTCTTCACCACGTCGTCGCCGATGATCAGCCGCACCTGGGCGAGGGAAGGACTCGAGAGCAGGGCCACCAAGGGGTGCACGATTCGACCGACGGGTCCGTCCGGCACGACGCCGAGGGCCACGCTCTCGAGACAGGTGGGGCCGCACTCCTCGGCGTCGACGAAGTCCGCTTCCAGCGCCACGCGATGCGTCCGCAGGTCGAGCGCGTCTCCGAGCAAGAGCCCGCCGTCGCCGGAGGCGTCTCCGCCGGGCGCCAGCGCGCCGCGATCGAGGAAGGGACCCGGTGAGCCGAAGCTGGAGAAGGTCGTCATCGCGGCGGTGAGGCAAGCGCCGACCTCCGTGCCGCTGCAGCCGCTCACGTCCAGGCTCGTGGGCAGCGGGCTACTGCTGAGTTCGACGCAGCAATCGCCCCGTCCGACGCAGCAGCTCCCCAGCGACTGGCAGGCGGGGTCGGCGCAGTCGGCGACCATGCTCGCGTCGTTGTCGAGGCCATCGAAGCAGCTCAGGCGGGTGTTCGGATCCTGCGAGTAGCCGTCGCGCGCCTCGCCCGTGTCGAAGCTCGCGTTGTAGCTCAGATCCGCGGGGAAGCCGGCGAAGCCCATGAAGCTCCCGGGGGTGGCCTCCGCGTCGATCCCCGCGCCAGCTTCGCTGAAGGCGGCGCCTCCCAGATCCGTGCCCGCGTCACTCGCGTCGCTGTCCGTCGTGGACGCGTCGATGTCGCCGCGAGGGCTGGGGCTCGCCAAGTCGCCGCAGCCAGCGGTGGCAAAGGCCAAGAAGAGTGCGAGCGAGACGCGGGTCATAGCGATAGGGCTATTCACGCGCCGTGCCAGAAAAAAGGCGAATGATCTCGAAGCCCTCATCGATGGATCCCACACACGCTTCGTCGGGAGCGCCCATCTGGCACAGGCTGGCACAGGAGACTCGCCCGCGCGCCGCGTCGCTTCACCGGCTCACTCCGTGCGCCCAAGGCTGCTCCAGGGGCACCAGCGTGTAGACGTCGTCCTGGCGCCGAGCGACCAAGAAGCGCAGCGTGGCGGCGTCCGATCGGGAGACGGCGACGTTCGACACGGCGCAGGTCGTGCCGCAGGCGCCGAGGCCTGCGCTGCGCGCGCCGAGCACGGGGTTGGCGTCGAAGGGCGAGAGGTGGGGCAGCGAGCCTGTGCTCGTGTCCTTGAAGGACGCCTGGGCCAGGCCGACCGTGGTGGCTCCACCGATGGATCGCGCCATGAACCAGAGCCTGAGCAGCGGATCGCCTTCGCCCGAGTAGTCCATCACGGGCTCCGGGCCCCACACACCCGCGGAGGCGAACTCCCCGAGCGTCTGCGGGAGGAGCAGCGAGATTGGCATGACGCTGGCGTCGACGCTCCAGTCCAAGGAGATCAGAGGCAGAGCGTGGATCTCGGGCAAGGCGCCGTTTCTGCGACAGGTGTAGAGCAGCCAGTCGCCGCCGCCATCCACTCGGAAGGCCGCCGGGTCGCGCAGGTCGTTACAGTCGTCGTCGGTCGGGATACCCATCGTCCCCATAGGTCCCAGGATCCTCTTGGTCGGCATCTCGACGTCGTCCGAGGGTGTGTTGCGCACGGTGCGGTCGATCTCGTGGCCGAGCGTCGGATCCTCTTGGTGCGCGAAGAAGATGACGGCCGCTTCCTGACGCGCGGGGATCGGGATTGGCAACGCGAAGGGTTCACGCTCGCTGGGCTGGGATGGCGAGCAGCTCATGTCCATCGTCAAACAGGCGGGTGGATCCGTGCCCACGAAGGGGAAGTCGACCGAACCACCGGCGCGCCAGGTCGAGTCCTTCCAGGCGCTGGTGGAGGTGAAGGCGACGGCCCAGCCGATGTGCGTGAAGCGCTCGAGCTCTGGATCGAGGTTCGTGACCTCGGCGTAGACGTGCCACGGCGTGCCGCCGGCGCCGTCGGCGCGGAACAAGCTCGGCGCGCCCAGAGCGCCCGTCGCAAAGGCGCCCATGCCGGTCGTGCTCGCTTCGATGCGCGGCAGCGCGACGCCGGAGACGATCGGAGGCTGGAACACGGTGGGGTTCTGGCAGCCGAGGGAGTCGAGCGTCAGCGCGTCCATGTGCACGGCGTCGCCGAAGCCTTCCACCCCGAGGCGCAGCCCCGCGACGTTGGCGCAGCCTCCGCTGGTGCGCAGGAAGCGCTGCTGCAGGAAGACCTGATCGTCGAGCAGCGTCACGACGCCGCCGCCGGACGTGGCGTTCTGGGTCGTGACGTGGGCGAGCAGCGCAGGGCGACCTCGCGAGTCGACACCCGGCGCGATGGTCAGGACGACGTCGATGGTGGAGAACGGCTCGAAGCTCGCGCTCGCGAGCACCGCGCCCGATTGGGTCACGCTCAGCACGCCCGCGCCGTTCATGCGCAGCGCGATGTCGTCGAGGAAGCCACGCGCCGGCTGGATGTGGTCCGCGCCCGTGAGCACGACCGCCATCTGGCAATCCGCGGGCGCGCCCGCGCTGCACGTGCCCTGAGCCTGGAATGTCGTGCGCAGGGAGGCGCCCAACGCCAGCGGCTGACACGCCGCGTGCAAGATGCCCGTCGTCGTCGAGCCTCGGAAGTCCACGAGCTCGCCGCCGCCAGCGAGCACGCGCGGGTAGAGCGTGCCCACGACGTCGGGCTCCTTGCCCCAGTCGAGGGAGAAGCTCACCGGCCAACGCTCGTCGACCAGGCTCTCGCCGCCGCTGCAGCACGCCGGGTCGCCGTTGCAGTCGAAGTCGTCGCAGTCGGCGAGTCCGTCTCCATCCTCGTCGCCCGCGACGGCGCAGTTCTCCGGCGGATGCCCCGCGTCACCCGCGTCACCCGCGTCACCCGCGTCGCCCGCGTCACCCGCGTCACCGCCATCGTTGGCGTCCATGGAGGAGTCCGCCGGGCCCGCGTCCCGGGCCTCGAGCTTGCTGCGGTCGGGGGCGTTGATCAGGGAGCAGCCCGCCAAGGAGCCAGCGAACCAGACGAGGCAGGTCAGCAGAGTCGCTCGGCGCGCGATCGTGGGAGAGATCATCAGAAGCCCTCCAGGGAGAAGTTGGCCACGGCCATGGCGCCGCCCGGCACAGGCGTGATGGCCACGGCGGGTTCGCTCGGCGACTCGCGGCCCGCGCCCGTCAGCGCCAGGATCACGCTGGTCAACGCCAGCGCGCCCGTGACCAACAGCACGCCGTCGGCGGCGTGATTGAAGCGATCCACCTTGTTGGCGAGCCTGCGCGCCTCCGCGTCGTCTGGGCAGCCCGCCGGGCAGTGGTCACGCACATAGGAGTCGAAGTTGCTGCGGCTCACCCGTGCGCCGTAGGCCACACCCGTGAACACGGCGGCCGAGACCACCGCAGCGATGCCGGTCCAACGTGCCGCGGGGTTGTGTCGACGTGCGACCTCCACCGCGGTCAGCTCCACCTCGATGCGCAGCGTGTCCCCGGCACGCATCTGCACCTCGCGACGCTCGGCGCGACGTCCGGGTGCGCTCACGACCAGCACGTGCGGACCTCGTGGAGCGGTCGTGCTCACGTCCGCGCCGCGGCCAATCTCGTGGCCGTCGAGGCTGACGCTGGCATCGGCCACGCTGAGCACGCGCAGTGTCCCGGCGTCGGTCTCGAAGGCGTACTCGAAGGGACCGTCCCCCACGGGCACGTCGATCTCCACCTCCGCGGCGTTGCCACGCGCCGGTTCGAAGCGCAGCGTGTGATGTCCGGGCGTGATGTGCGCGTCGTCTCCGACCGGCGTGCCGTCGAGGAGCACGCGCGCTTGACGCGGCAGAGTCAGCGCGAACTCCCGTGGTGTGGCGCTGAGCGTCGGCGCCAGCTGCTCGACCTGACCCAGGGTCGCGTGGGCCGTGGCCCTCGCGTCCTCGTAGTGATCGAGGGAGAGGTAGAAGGTGTGGTCTCCAGCGGGTAGGGCGAGCTCGAGGGGCGTGCGTCCGCGCGGCGCGAGATCCAATCGATCGACGCGCACGCTGGCGCCCGGTGGCGTCGTCTCCACGCGCACCACGGCGACCCGCGGCCGGAGCGCGGCCATCTTCTCCTCGCCCGCCTGGCGATCCGCGGCGTTCAAGCCTTCGATGTCCAGGTACTCGCGGTAGTAGGCGAAGGCCTCGTCGAGACGCCCGAGGGTCTCGAGCACGGCGGCGGCGTTGAACAGAGCGTTGCGGCTACGGACGATGCGCAGGCTGGCGACGTACGCCTCGAGCGCTTGCTCCAGCCCTTGCTGCTGCGCGCTGCCACGACGTCGCATGGCGTCCGCGAAGCTGCGGTTGCCGCGCTCGAAGTAGACGCGCGCCTCGGCGTTGACGTCGGCCGCCTGCGCGTGCCCCGCGTGGGGCGAGCTGGCCCAGGTGAGCCCGGCGCAGGCCAAGGCGAGGAGGCTCGAGAGAAGCAGCGAAGACAAGCGCATCAGAAGACCTGTTTGATGGGCAGACTCGACGAACCCTGATCACGTCGGCGCAGGCGAGCCTCCACGGCGCCACCCTCTTCCGGTGTGACCAGGAGCCTCGCCGGAGCGTGACCCTGAAGGCTGAAGCGTAGGCGCAGCGGCGCCTCCGCGGGCAATTGGGCGGTGAAGGGCGTGACGCCGATCTGCGTGTCGTCCAGGAACACCGCCGCGCCCGCAGGCGTGGAGCGCACGGTCATGGCGACCGTCTCCGGCAGCGCCGCGCCGGTCGGCACTGCGGGGCCCGCGTCCGCCTCGTGCGTGGTCGGTGGTCCCGCGACCACGACGCCGGCTGCGGGCTGTGGCGTCGCGTGTCCCGCGACTCCCGCGTCTACCGTCACCTGGGTCGCCGCGTCCGTCGCCCTTTGCGCGGGCTGTCGCAGCCCGAAGAAGAGGGCCGCGCCCAGCGCGAGGACGGCCACGGTCCCGACCGCGAGGAGGGGCGCCCGGCTGCGCGGGAGCGTGTCGGGCATGGAGCCTCGCCCCGGAGGCAGGGAGGGGAAGGTCGGCGTGTGGTGCCCGTGGGGAACATCGAGCCAGGGCGCCGCCAGCACCAGCGCCTCCTCCAGCTCGAGCATGCTCTGGAAGCGCTCGTCGCGTCCCTTGGCCAGCGCCTTCAGGATCACCGCCTCGACCGCCTCCGGGATGCTCGCCCCGGGGTTGCGCTCACGCGGCGGCAGCGGCGCCTCGTTGCCGTGCTTCCACAGCAGCTGGAAGTAGTTGCCGCCCTCGAAGGGCGGAACGCCGGTCAAGATCTCGTACATGATCGCGCCCAGCGCGTAGATGTCGGCGCGGCGATCCACGTCGGCCTCACCCTTGGCCTGCTCCGGCGACATGTAGAGGGGCGTGCCGACGAGCTGCCCCGTCTTGGTCATGCGCACCTCTTCGGCCTCGGCGCTCTTGATCTTGGAGATGCCGAAGTCGAGCACCTTGGCGAAGTCCATCCCGCGGCGATCGGTGATGAAGATGTTCTCCGGCTTGAGGTCGCGATGCACGATGCCCTTGCCGTGGGCCGCGTGAAGCGCGCGGGCGATCTGCACGACGATCGGCAACGCGCGCTCCAAAGCGAGGGGCCCCTCGTTCACCAGATCGCCCAGCGACTGACCCTTCAACAGCTCCATCACGATGAACACGGAGCCGTCGCTGGTGGCGTCGAAGTTCACCACCTCGACGATGTTGTCGTGCTCGATGCTGCTGGCGAGCACCGCCTCCTGCCTGAGGCGCTCGATCGCGTCCTTGTTCTTGGCGATGCGGTCCGAGAGCACCTTCACCGCGAACTGCTTGTTCAGGTGGATGTGCAGCGCGACGTAGACGGCGCCCATGCCCCCCTCGCCCAGCAGGCGCTCGACCTTGTACAGGCCGCTCAGCACCTTGCCGAGCATGGGGTCGGCCGCGAGCTCCTCCTCCGTGCGCTCGGATTGGGGCGGAGGCGGCACGGAGGCGGCGCCGCTGCCGTCCAGGGCGGTCGCCGCGAGCGCGGGAGACGACGCGAGCGCTTGGCTCCCTGCCGGAACCGCCTCGTCCAAACCTCCCCCTTCGTCCTCTTCCGCCGCATTGATCATAGGGCTCGCCGCAATCGTATCAGCGCTCGGGCCCTCGCGCGATGTCTCGGCGCCCTCCGACGCTCAGCCAGGGAGCGGTTGCCCGCTCGAGACGCCGAGGCCAGGCTCTCCCCCATGAGGAATGCTGTCGGAACGCGTCGATGAAGGTCGCTCCACTCGGTATGGACAGATCCGAGGTGCGGGCCGAGCTCGATCGCTTGCGGCATCCCTTTCGCATCGCCGTCGATCGGGCCAAGAACCCCTTCAACATCGGGGCCATCATCCGCACGGCGCACTCCTTCTTGGCGACCGAGATCATCCTGATCGGCACCGAGCCCTGGTATCAGCGCGCGGCCATGGGCATGCAGCGCTACGAGCACATCAAGGAGGTGCCCAGCACCAGCGCCTTCCTCGAGCTGGCCGAGCAGCAGGGCTATCACCTCGTCGCCTTCGAGAAGGACGCACCCGAGGTGGTCGGCTTGTGGGAGTGCGACCTGCCCGAGGACGCCGTCATGGTCTTCGGCAACGAGGACCGCGGCGTCAGCCCTCGCATCCTCGCGGCCGCCAAACAGGTCGTCTCCATCCCCATGTACGGCATCAACCACAGCTACCCCATCGCCATCGCCGCGGGTATGGCCATGGCCGAATGGGCACGCCGTCGTTACGCCCAGGGACGGCTCGTCGTGCCCCATCCCGCGGAGGATCCCCAGACCGGATCGGGCGGATAGAATTCCCTTGCCTGCCCAAGCGACTGGGCTATCCTGCGCGGCCTCATACGGTGGGTGTAGCTCAGTGGTAGAGCACTGGATTGTGGCTCCGGTGGTCGCGGGTTCAAGCCCCGTCACTCACCCCGATGGGGTCGGTCACAAGCCGACCTCGGCTTTCTTAGCTCGGTTTCTGGTTCTCTTGACAACTCGTCGTTAGAAAATCCTTCATCGGCTCCCTCGGGGTCCGACGACATCTGCACCCGTGGCTCAGCTGGATAGAGCGTCGGACTTCGAATCCGCAGGTCGCAGGTTCGAATCCTGCCGGGTGTGCTAGTTCTCGAGCATCGGGAACATCAGGGTCATTAGCTCAATTGGTAGAGCAGTGGATTCTTAATCCATTGGCTCTCGGTTCAAGTCCGAGATGACCCACTAAATTTCCTTCTGATTCCGCCGGGTTACCCGCGCGCACCATTTTGGTGCGCCGCCTTGGTGCCCACTTGGTGCCCAGATCGGGCACCACTTCGCCCAATGGCGTTACCTCCAGGTTTGAATCGACCATCACGCG
>Ga0100381_1002569_pt1 | contig 16199 bp, 20 predicted proteins | sample CryGeymeta201505_FD_80416 | JGI IMG/M metagenome (GOLD analysis project Ga0100381, IMG submission 80416) | Groundwater microbial communities from Crystal Geyser aquifers in Utah, USA - Crystal Geyser metaG 2015-05 | ecosystem: Environmental > Aquatic > Deep subsurface > Groundwater | place: USA...
CTAAGGGGCAAAAATGATTCCTTTTCGTTGCGATACGGAAAAGAGTTAGCGGTCAATACGAACCATTCTCCCAATCATATATTTATCAAGCCTACTTCGCCAAGGCAGATCTTTCAGAAAGGGGCTTTTGAGAGATACATTGGGGATATACGAGATTAGGACTACAGCAAGCCGCTTCCTGAAAGCTGTGATCACCGCTGTGCAAGAGCAAACAACGTCGGACTATAAAAAATGGTGAGCACTGCCTCTTCAAAACGAAGCAGTATAACTTTGATGAAGGAGGAGAGCTAGCTGGAAACTGCCTCAGTCAGAAAATCAGAAAGACAACAGCTGAACCTGTCTGAGAATCTAAATCTTAAGAGATTCGAGATGAACGATCTGAAATCAACAGAGCCTTCCTTATTAATAAAAAGATCTTCTGCCACAATCGATGTTGACTAAATTAAAGCAGTAATAAAGCCAAGAAATTTCAAGGGCATCAGTTTTGATAGCAGCATTGGTCATCTATATCTGAAGTAGCTTCAATCTAGCAGGGAAAAGATCCCTGAGATGTATGACTTGTCACAACAGGATGAATCAATGATCAACAATAACTTCAGAAAGCCAAGAGGAAGTGTCGAGTTCGGAAAATTCAGAAACAGCATTGCCACACGCTATGACCGGGTCGATCCCGAATGGCATTGTTTGATAGATACCAGCAATTGCTAACTTCCCAATAAAGACCTGTCCTACAATTTCAGAGACTACTCTGCCCGAAAACCAATTGAAGTCAAGAGCAAATATGCTATAAGGCAATCGATGAACCTTTACTCATCGACCCCAAGGCCCGACATACAGTGATTTAATAATTGAATCTAACAAAAAGTATATCATTATTGAGGTTCGACTTGTCGGTAGTGATGTTTGGGCCGATAAATGTAGATTATGATGCCTACCGGGACAAAATGAGTGAGCATGGTGGCGAGGAACAGATACAGGATAGAATATCTAATGTAGGACATGGTATACGACAAATGTTCCGTTATGGATTCAAGGCATACCAAGTCATCTTTTGCAAGAATAGGCATCACAAAGAGAAAGAATAGGTCCATGAAAAATCTGAAGACATTCCAGACGACCATCATTCTGTATTAGCAGACTAGCTGACTTCTTTAGGCCTGAGAATTGAGATGAATATCGTCAAATCTTTCCTTGAACCTTCGAATGGAATAAAGCAGAACAAAGCTGCACATCAAGGCATCAACCAATTGCAAGCCTAATATTCTACATTAACAGATGTGTACGCATAGTTGAGAAAGATGGCTGCGTCTTGGCTGACAATGGGAATGGCAAAGGTTGGAAGCAACAGTAATACGAACCGGCTGATCATGTACATGTTGAATATCTTTATGAAGCGGATCTCCTCGGCTGTTTTGGCAATCCTGAGACGGGCTAAGATGGCCACTACATTTCTCCACCTTCCTAGTGGTCCAAGTACATATTATAGGGAATATACAAAAATAGGGTCTGAATTGCGATTGAACCTAAGATGTCAAGCACCATGAAGAATGTAGTATATTTGAATAAAAGGTCCGTACTTCTGTCAATACAGTAGAAGACAGTCAGGCTGTAGATATTTTTGGCTATGTTGACTGAATTTGAAAAAATCTACTTAGGCCCCAAATTCCTATGCCAATGTAGATGTGGAGAATCCTTTCTCTGAAATATTTCGATGCTCTTGTGTACAGTCGAATAAGCGTGAATCCGAGGCCGAGAGTGATGGCAAGATTAACTGCGACAATAATGCAATCCTACTCACTGCGTGCTTACCAATAGCATTAATCTGACATTATTATTTTATAGTAAAATCTGATCCTACTTATTGATATTCCTCTCCATTCATTATATCAAAGAGCATAAAAATCACAACAGAGTTGATTATATTTTGGTGGAGGTTTTGAACTTTTTCGATCGAGTATGTCGGGTTGATCTTTGAAGGGGCTTTCTGCCTGTTTAAGGACTCTAGTGGTCTGGAAACACTAGGTAAGGATTGAAGACTTGCTTCTCGGGGAATGAACCGTTGGTTTTGATATTGGTTGGAGTATCAACCTTCTAGGATCTTTCGGCACTGACATTTTAGGGGATTATCATGAGAGCATTGCTGGAGCTTTTGGGCTCTGGTTTGGAATTACTGCTATCAACGCACCCCATGCTTATAATTATTAGTTGCTAACCTTATTAAATTTTGATCATTCAATAGATCATGTGACAATTAAAGCTTGATATTAGCATTCAATGAGTCGATATTAGTGTATGGGATATTTGCTTTAATAAATCGATCAAATGAAAGATTCGCCGTCTAATGCTCTCTACCTCCAATAGAATCACATCAGTGCTATGGGCTTCTCTTCTCGGTCCGAGTTTTATGCGACGACCACCAAGAAGAACCACATCGTCAATATCTTCAGAGTAGCCAAGGATAATGACGTCAACTCCTGGGAGTTGCTTCAGAAAATCAAAGATCACACGCAGACAATCAGCGATGTTGACTGGGCAGCTGATAATAAACTCATCACCTCTAGTCACGACCGAAGCGTCTTTGTTTGGAGACAGTCCAACACTTCAGAATTCATGTGGTAAAGACAGCTGGTCAACATCGACATCAAACTGTCCATCATGGTATCAAAATGGGCCCCAAGCGCCAAGAAATTTGCTCTCGGATCAACGTGCAATACAATAGCTTTGGGTTTCTTCAACATCGAATCTCAGTGTTGGACTGTGAGTACTCGTAATCATCACTCGAAAAATCCCATTTCAACCTCACCAATAATTACTCTGAGCTTTCATCCCAGCTCAAATCTGCTGGCAGTCGGGACTGCTGACTTTCAGGTGAAGATAGTGACTTCGAGTTTCAAAAAATCAAAGGACAAGCTGGTGATCGAGTCAAAGGTTGAAGATAACAACTACAAAGGACCTTTTGACAACATTGAAACTCTCTTCTAGATTATATACTCCATCGACAACGTCGGAGGGTGGGTCAACCATGTCAGTTTCGAGAATTAAGGCAATAGTCTTCTCATTGTGCCTCACTTGAATCATATTAAAGTACTAGATATTTCCTCAACTGGAGAGCTAGTCCAGAAACAGGAGGATATCAGGTGGAGTGGACTGCCTTTCCTCAGCGGGTACATCAATCAAACCAAGGAGCTGGTGCTGGCTGGCTTTGATAGAAAAGTTGCCAAATTTGCCAACAAAGGTACTTCTTGAGTCATTCAGGTGGATATGTTTTCGATCATTATCTTGAGGGTAATGAAAAGACAGGCTTCACATCCAAGATAGGGCTAGTAGCCAACATGACGAAAGGCATCGAAAAGCGTGAGTCTCTGTATGGCAAAGCACCAACTGAGCAGGAGCACGTCAACGCAATCAATGTGATTCAGGTCAACGGCAGGCCTGTGTCGTATGACGTAAATGGGGTGATTCACTTTTGGACGGAGGCATGATGTTGTACACTCGATAAATAGAATATCAATATTCAATCGATGAAACAGTAGTAGTCATCGATAGGGCACTCAACTTCCTTCTCGTGGCGCCAGTTCCATATGTCCTCCACAAAAGAGCTTTGCTATTGATCGCATCCTCCCGTGGCTTTTTTGGTCATGTTCGTCGAGTTCTGGTTGTAGTTGCATTCCTCATCGAAAATTATCATCTCGTTTTGCTCAGTTTCCAGCAGAGACTTCTGGTACTTGTACTCTTGCTCATCCATGAGCTGCCTCATCGTGCTGAGGGTGGTGGGGAGGTCTGTAGCTCCAGGAACGGGAAGCATCTTGGTGAGCTCCTATAAAAGATGGGGAATACGTCCAGTTGAGTGAGGAAGGAGGAGTGGCTAGGATGGGTGAGAGTGGGCAGGTGGATGGCAGGAAAGATGCTGTGGAAGTGGGAGGAGGCTAGGGCAAGAGGTTGGCTGCGGGAAACACTCATATCCTACCAATTGATTTTTGTTTATGATTAAATTTAATTGCTTCGCTAATACTACTTCTATTACTTTTAGTAATAAAATAAAAACCAGGTCTTTTATACATTCTTCTCAAAAGATGCCCTCTAAGTCTCAAAACTATCAAAGGCCTCAATTTATTGTCACTGTCCTCTTACTTTCTTTAAATTTCTCCACTTCGCCAAAAATGCTAAGTGATAGTTATCTATCGTTTGCGAGCACAGATATCTTGAGAGAAAGAGGGGACGCTGTTTGCATAAACTGGTGTATAATAATTATGAAGATTAAATCGAGTCATTTTAAAAAAGAGTTCGACCTCCACAAAGCAGAGCTCATTGGTGAGGGCAACTTCGCACAAGTACTTCCCAGTCGATTCAGGTGTATCGAGTGTTTGATAGCGAATTCAAAGACTCCATTGCCATTCGCAAAGTGAAAAAATCATTGGCTGACCTTGAAGACATAAACAAGGAAAAGCACATCAACTAAGAGCTGAGGAAAGTAGACAACGAAAACATCCTAAAGATATTCGATATAATTTAGCAGCCGGAGGCAGTGTGGTATATCACATAGTACTGTTCGGGAGGATCGCTGTGGTAAGGTTGGCTTTAGTCAGGGATGCCCTCAATTTATGTAAAGATAACAAGATGGGCGAGCGATAAGCATTGGAGTGTATACTGCAAATAAGCAAGGGAGTACAATAGCTACACAACCACAGAATCACTCATCGGGACCTGAAACCGTAAAATATCCTGCTAAAGTCAAAGTATGTGATTGGAAAGCCTCTTCCATTGATCAAATTGGCTGACTTTGGGTTGAGTACCCAAAAAATCATTATGGAAACGATTGCAGGGACCAAAGAATACATTGCACCTGAACAGGCCAAGTTTCATAATTATACCAACGCTGTCGATGTCTGGTCACTGGGAATCATATTTGACGAGATCCTCCATGGGACACCCTTTTACTCAGGGGAAGACAATAAGTAAGTCTTCAACAAAATCCTGAAAATGCCTTTCAAAATCAGAGACGAAAATATTAGACCCACCATCAAATAGCTCCTGCTCTCTCTTCTGAAGAAAAAGCCATACTAAAGGCCCATCATCGCAGTCATCAGATCAACTGTCTAACGGATCATAGACGAAATAGATGGTGAACTAAAGTAGAAATAGTTGGAGACCCAGTCACATAGTTAGAAGACTCGAAGAAGAAAATCTAGCAAGTAGACAGGAGGAGATTTCAGCAAAAACTCTAGCTAAGCCAATCTTAACTCAGTCAATAGCTCTTCCAAGGAAAACGGAGCAAGCGTATACAGTAGAAAAGTATACGAAAGTGGCACAGTCGATCACGAATAGGAAAAATTAGAAAAAACCTGGAAATCGAATATGGCACAATAGTTGACTCCTCAGAGTCGCCAAAAGCCCAACATGGTGCGAGATGAGCTAAACTACCTTGCAAAGCATCCTTCTAAGCCTGAAGTGAAGGATAGGATAGCGACTGTCCCATATCGAGAAAGAGTCAACAAAGCAAAGAGCATAGTTGATGACATATTTCCGGGCGAGAAGAAGGAAAGATAGGATAGGCCTATTCAGAAAACATAGACGAGGGTTCCTCCTGCTCCTGCTTTGCATGAAAAGATCACTCTTTACAAAATTGACAGGAAGAAAATAATCGCCAGCAACATCAAACGAGAGGAACTGAAAAACTAGATAGTAGATCTCAACACATACAAGCAAAAGATATTTAATAGCAAAAAGTCACTGGGCTAGAAGGTATTTAAAGTTTAAAAGGTTCTTGCCTTTTTGCCTAACACTCAATTTTCGCCTAACAATTTTCAGCAACTGTAGTCTTCTACTGACTAGGCATTGTTGACCTTCAAGGAAAAATATAACTATCTGAATCAATTCAGCTAAAGTGAAGATTACGAAATCAAACTGTGTAAGGGAGCAAACTAACTCTAGTCAAATAAAGAAAAATGTTTAAAGGAATTCAGCGATATACAGATGAGTATAAAGGAACTCTTTTTGGAGCAATTGGACAATTATATAGACGGGTACATCTAAAAGGTGCTGAAGTGATTAGTATATTTTTCAATGAAGGCAGTATGGATGTGGACTGATGTGAGCGGACTAAATTCAAAAGTTTATTTTTTATTTAGTTAACATATCATGATTAAAGAAGGAATCATCGTCGTAGGTCTTGTCTTCTACGCATTCGTCATATCGACTCTCGTCAAGGATATAAGTACCGTAATTGTCATTCAGGAGAAGAAAACTTCACCAAATCCTTCCTCAGGATTATCGATAACGATTAAGATGGGATCCTCACTCTCAAAGAAATGAAAGATTTCAACGCCTGCCCTCAATATGAGGGTAAAAAACTCATGAGAGAGTTCAGATAATATGGCCGCAGAGCTGATCTCAACGAACTTTCTGATTTCCTGACTCCCAAGATGGGTAACGCTCATATCACATAGTGCTCAAGATGGTGGAAAAATGTGCAGGAAACATCTAGGCTGCTTCCAATCCCGAACATTTGAAGAATCTCAACAGAGCTGAGGTCGAAAAGGAACTTCTGGAGGCCTATGATCTTGATGGCGACAAAGAAATCCAATGGGCTGAGTACAATATCTTCAACCACCTCATGAAGAAGCAACCTAAGAACCTTCGACCCATTTTCCGTTTCTTCGACAAGAACCACAACTGGGTGATCGAGCACAAATAAATCCAGAAATCTAAACCCAAGCAGCTGCTAAATTTCTTGGGAACTGGCAAGCGCAAATGATGACCTGAGAAATCACCGAATATAAATAAATATGGGCATATACTGTGGATCTGTGGATGGGATTTGCACGTGTTTATAATACTTAACGAAATGTCGACCAAGAAGGGTCAGACCGGAATCCGATACTTCTCGGAAGAAAGCAGCGGATTCAAGATAACTCCCAAAACTGTCCTCATCATGAGTCTCATCTACATCGGCATCGTCGTTCTCCTTCACATCTACGCCAAGCTCGGCACCAGCAAAGCAGCCACCGTCGAGACCACAGCTGAAACATCTCAAGATGGACAAGCTACACCTGAGCCTGCTCAACCCAGCGATGCTCCTGAAACAGCAGACCTGCCTGAGCCTTAGTAAACTGAGCCATCAGACCTATGAATGATAGAGATATCTTTGAACTATGACAAGCTTCCATATCAAACACAAGCAGTATAAGTTGTGATTTAGCAGTATTGACATAAATCAAAGTAGCATGGATATGCTGTTGATTGTCTGATTGATGGTCTCATCAAACACCACATTTGAACATAATAAACAGAAGAAAATCACAAATAATTCATTCAGATAATATTTCGAGCCTGAAACAACTAACCTTATCTTCAAGTGAAGCTGAAGAAAATAACTATTTGATAGATGTACTTTTCTGAATTAACAAATATAGATTGGATCAAAGGGTGTTGAGGTCGATGTGGTCTGCAGCAATCATGATATCCATCATCTGATCGTGATAGAGAATCCAATCGTTGAATTACTCAAAGGTTTATCTTGTCCACTTAATGAAATTTTATTTTCCGCAGCCTTTGGGACCTCCTAGTCCAAACCATGTTCTGTCGATGGTCCAAATTGTTAGATGATGGCTATCAAGGAAGTCCAACAGCTAGTGCAATTTATCCTGATACTCTTCTTAGCTGTAGACGAAGGATTTTGCCCACCATTCAGTCACGATGATGATGTCAGGTGATCTTGCGAGAACTTACTTCATGCCCAACAAGCAAGGAACCTCGAGAGATTCAACATCGATTAGTGCAAAGTTAATTTTGACATTTTTGGGGAGAATGTTGTCCACAGTATCAATTTACACTTTGTTGATATTTTCATAAGTTCCCTCAAGAGTTGAAAGAGTATTTTCATCGACGAGTCTTGCTCCTCCAGTGTTGTCAGAGTTAGAAATCGAGTAGCCTGTGAATTTAACGTTACTTACTCCTTTGTTATAAACGGTTGCAATATTTTCCAACCCATTTATTTATATATTTTTCCTCAGAATCTTATTTGTTCTCATTGTTGGTTCAAAATAAAAAGCTTTTCCTTTGGGGCCGACCTTTTTGCCATAGATCACTCCTTCCAGACCAATGTGAGCTCCAATGTTGACAAAAGTGTCACCTTACTTAACAAATCTTCCAAAAGTAATGGTATTGACAGGGTCCCACGTCCCTTCTTTCATTATGGTTCGTGATACAGTTTGATCTTCAGCATCAACGACTATCTTGACTCCATCATATCGAGTATCAACAAGTATCTGGCCTTCTCCAAGGTCAGTTGGAGAATCTGGTTCCCATGGAGGAAAGTTAATGAAGCACTATCGATTTCTTTCGTTGATGTAGCGATTTAGCTGAATAAAACCATATATAGCCAGGCCAAAAATGAAAAATGTTACAGCAGCAACACGTAGATTGTTTTTTCGTGATTATTTACTTGGTTTTCTGGCGAACTAAGGGTTAATAGAGGATATCCCTTCAAGGTTCGTATTGTTGGATTCGACAGTGAAGTGATTAGAGGAGTCCCAGGCTTTGCTGTCTTAAGTTTAGTTAACTCTCAAAGTCATCACTCGAATTGATTACAATTGTAGATTAAATACACCATTCGAAGTGACCATATCAAAGATCTAAGTGGAGCAAGGGAAAAATACATTTTTGAGAGTGTAATTAGTTTATAGGACAATGGAAAACAGATAAATTATATAGGTTAGTTTGAGATCTTTTTAGGTACATCTTTAAGTTTTTGCTCACAAAATACAACTTAATATATTTCTATGATAAACAAAATAGTCGGCTACGGTGGATTCCGAAGCTATGCTGAGCAACCTTATCCCACCAAGAAGCAAGGAAAATAGTTACAGTAAATTAACCAGGTATGGTCGTCCACCAAGAGATAAGTCGATAAAATTAACACTCTCGACAACTTCAATCACTACCATACTCTCTACAAAAAAACACATGTTTAAAACACACAGCCTAAGGACTACCATCCTGAACATGTGGTGAAGGGTACTGGAAGTGCTCTTGGTTTCAAAAACAGTTCTCTCAGTAAGGCATACGACAGAGAAGAAGCTGATAAAGCTGGAGAACCTGACTATAGAAAGGGTATCAACATGCTCAAGACTGGCACATAGCATTGGAGAAGCAACTATCAGGCTGAGTATGCAGCTACAAATATGAACAAGACTCTAGGTAGCAACCAAGGATCGAAGTTCTCGAATTTTAGATGTCAGTCGACAGGAAAAGCCTTCAATAAAAATGTGATTGATTAAAAACAGTCCAAGGCTCAGTCATATAAGTTTAGACCTTATATCAATGAAGCTCCCACAGGAACAACTGACTATAAGTTCAATTACGGGCAAAAAATCGGGTCCAGTCCTCTAGATTTATTTTCGAGAGAGGGAACTGGGCAAACCCTTAGAGATAATCCCCTCAAGCATGGGACAAATCAGCTTTGGACTGAAATTCCAGGTTATCAAGGTTTCAAGCCATCAGAGTTGCACTTTGAGGATCTCAAATCGAAGGTTGAGGCCCGTAAGCAAACAGATAGAGGAGACAAAAAGATCAATTTGACTTAGAACTATCATGTCAACATCCCTGGATATGCTGGCTTTAAGCCAAAATTTGACATAAAGACAGACAAGCTCAGGGGAAGCTGTTTGACTTCAAACTGAGTGATATAGATGATGGTATTTCCACCACTTATTTAATCTTTACTTCCTAATTCTTTAAAATGCTTATCAGAAAGTGCTTGAAAGCCTCCAATCTTTTACGCAAACAGACCTTCAGTTATCATAACCTCTATGATACTCTGGAGGTTGGGCATGGGGCCTCACAGGAAGACATCAAACGGAAGTACTACTAGCTCGCAAAAAAGTATCATCCTGACAGTCAGAATAATACACAAAATGCCCAGAAGTTTGTGAAGATCAACTAGGCTTATGAAATTTTAGGAGACGAAAAGAAACGAAAAAGCTATGACAGTTCTTTCTTTTCCAGCCAGTACACTCAGTACAACCAATCAAATTACAATTACACTTATGAATCTGAGAGAGACAGGAGGTACCGCGAGCAAGAAGAGGCTGCTTACAATGAACCTTTTATTAGTCTACTCCGAAAAAGCTACTTTTCTGTTTTTTTAGGGCTTTGCTATGCTTACATGGCATATACGATTGTCAGTTTTGCCATGGACAAAGTGACCCAGCACGAAATAGAGGAAAAACAGAAACTGATCGACAACACGCCTGGAGTGATCGCCAGGAGAAAGAAATACTACGAAAAGATCATAAAGGAAAAAAATATTTATAGTTTGCCTGTAGATTTGAAATACCGAACTCTATAGAAAGAAAGCACAAGAAGCAAGTAAAAGAGAAAAAATAGTTTAGATACTATCAAGGGCGTTCGCAAGCTACCCCCAATCTAAGATTAACCCTCAGAAAAACCTGAGTACATGTGAAGATACACGATATAATTACAATCTAAGCAAGAACATCATTTCTTCTAGTAGGGCTCCACTATTACATTGTAGGTCACTTCGGCATTTTTCCTTTTGTTCTCGATTGTCGCCAAAAGCTCAATCGGTGTGTTAATCTCCATATCCTAAAGTTAGCCTATTTTTCTTGGCTTTTCCTTGAACACACAGTTCTTCATAAATTTTATTTTGACCATTCCCTCAACTGCAGGTAACCTTTGGCATTGAAGAATCTTGATATCCTTGTTCATTAGCTCGATTGAAGGCTATCCTGAGACCAAAGGCTTGTAGATATTTGTGATGGGTTTAGAACATTCAGGACACCGCCTTGTCTTTTTGGTTAGAAGAGGTAAAGCTTGCGGGTACTTTTGCTAGTTGCTGATGTACTATTCAGATTATTAATCGAGGCCTGTATGTTTGACAAGAGTCTCAATAGCTTCGTTGATCTTCTTGAGTTGTTGCTTGTCCTTGATACTGGACTATTCCAGAGAGGATCTGATGGCTGGTCGCTTGGTGTGAGTGTACTTATAGGCCTGATTTTACATTTCGATTGAGATGTTAGTTTCCTTGAAGTAAGATTGGGCTGTATTGTATAGCTTGTTCTCGTAATCTCTCAGACTCGACAGTTTGAATAGATTGTCTTGCAAAATTTAGGCTCTTTCCTCCTTCATGTTGATCTCTTTAGTGCTCCAGTAGCAAAAGTGGCAAAGGTAAATCCACAGTTTGGTCTTGGGATCTTTGTTCTGACTGAGAACACTGTGACAGTAAGGGCAAGAGAAGCAAAACTGGCATTTATTATTTTTGATTGAACTCTACGACACTCTTTTGCATGCCCTGCACTGATACGATGAAAACTATGGAATGGTGCAGTAATGGCAACTGTATGATGAGCACGACAGGCATGTGAATATTTCCTCCTGAAGAATGGATCTTTTGCACTTGCAGATTATCTTGACCTGAGGTTCATTGTTATCGAGATGCTGGAAGAGATGAATGCCTGTTTGGGTCAGTGAGTACATTTATCAAATATATTACAAAATCATAAAACAACTTAATAGATGCCTGGCTCATAAAATGGCTAAAAGGAGAGAGAAAAAAAGATTGTTTGATATTGTTCTCAAGATGATAATTATTTATTAGGCTTTCTTCCAAAGAAAATCGCTTCATGAACAGTCCTCGACTCAACAGTCCAAAAAGATAGACAAATCGAGTAAACGATAACTAACTCTAAAGAAACCAAATGTCTAAGTCACCGAAAATCAGTGCTAATTGTAGCAGAGGAAAATAAACAATAATCGACTCGAAAGTTTACGGTCTCAATGCCTACAAATTTATCAAACATTCGCCTTACAATGGTAGCGAATCTCTTCCTCCAAAAGCAGGACCGTTCCAGAGAACCAATCGTAGCAGAAGTCGTGACACTTCTATCAAGGACAAAAGCACATCGAATGTCAGTAACCCAACAAGCTAAAAGCAATCGGATGGCAACAAAGAATCCAGAGCACACACTTAGTCAGTATCAAAGGTGACCTAATTGAGGAAAAAGATCAGCAACGAAATCGCTGAAAAATAAAAATGGAAATAGATGAGTCAGTTAAACCAGGAAAAGCTGGCAAAAATGTCCAATGAGCTCACAAAGATTAAGGAGCATAATAAATATCTCCAGGATCAGATAGACAAGATGATACAGCTGGTGAGCTAAAGATAAAAGGAAGTCACTGAAAGTCACCAAATTGTTTAGCAGCTCAACAAAACGATTAAAAGTCAAAACGCACAGCTAAATGTGCTTAAATCAAAAGAAGCTGAAATATAGCAACTCAAGAATCATAACAAAAAGATCGTTTTTGATAACGAGTCGCTTCAGAAGACCATCAATACTCTCAAAACAGAGATACATAAGAAGAACTTGAGCAGCCTTCAAGAAGACAATATTCTAAAATCCTAGAGCATTGTGAAGCTGCAGAGAGAAATAGATAGACTTAGGGCATAGGTGAAGGAGAAAAATGAACAGCTTAGATTACTCTAGAGCAGTCTTCTTGAGGTTTAAAAAGCTCTTTACCAAAAATAAAGTGACTTGAAAAAAATAACAATTAATCTTAGCTTTATGGGTCGAAAAACTGCCATGTCGATTGATGATATCCGCAGCAGAAAAGATCTATAGATCAAGATGATGCGGGACAAGTATCACAAAGCCAGTAAGGACCTCAAGGAGCTCAAAGATACAAAACTCAAGATTTAGAAGAAGAAAAGCTTATCGAAAGATGTTGCTCGAAGGGTGAAGTCCAGTAAGCATTTGAGGTACACTTCCTAGTCCGAATAGTTTACGTTCTAAATAAGTTCTTAAGCGTGAAAAAATACCCTTTTTAATGATTTCGGATGGATTCGCTATGAAATAGAGCAATACTATAAATTGGGCAGCCTAAGCTCCGGCGTAAGCTCTGTTGAATGTAGTATTTAAATTTAAATCGTAAAAAAGGTAGCGTCGATTATTATAGTTTTATTGATGAAAATCTTACCCACATCAACTTGCATATTTCTTACTTTCCTGCTCCTATCTGCTGCTCTGAGTGTCATTATTACTCCTCAGAAGCCCTCGCAGCTCTAGGAAACTCTTTTTGATGAAACTGATTACAACATTAGGCCATCGAGAAGACTGCAATCAGGCTAAGTAGCTGTTCTCAAGTCAGACTAAATCTTTCATAAGGTCTTAGCCGATATCAAACTGACTCGTACTGCCAAGAATCTACCAGCTCTAACTTAAAATGCCAGATTGGATCAGGTGTTGTCTCAATGGTACGACAAAAAAATGATGAGCCTGGTCCAATACCTACAACTTATGGGCATCCTAAAAATCCAACTGTACGAATTCCAACAGCTACCTGTTGAATACGTGACCATCATCATCTCAAGATAGTGTACAGCTTGTTTCAGCAAAGATTACACTGAAATTGCTGGGCTGATCAGAGAAACAGGAAATGGAGGGTTGTATGTTCTTATTGGAGTAATTGGGGGCTATAGTGCCACAATAAAAAATTATGGTTCCTCCAATATAACTTATATTGTGAATGCAATCAAACAACAAAACCCAGAAAATCAAGCTCAAAGCTCTGAAGTGACTGATCAGAGCACCAACAGCCAGATCAGCAATGAATAAAGTTAAAATACTTTTAAATCTCAAACTTCATCAGCTCAGTCAATTTCAAATTCAGTAACAAATATTCAAACCTCTTATCAGCAGACCCAGCAAAACCAGCAAAGTCAAATAGAACAAACCACACAGACTTAGTCTTCCCAGTCGATTCAGGTTCAACAAAGCCTCCCTGCAGCTAACAGTTATGGGTATATACTGCCTTCTATCCTTGAAAATCAACCAACTCAACCAAAGCCTACTGCAGGATTGAATACTCAATCTACAATCAAAGTTTCAGTAGATGAAATTGAGCCTGTGATTGTTGTTCCTACTGTTGATGGTACAGCTAGTAATTAAAAACCTTTGGTGGCTCAACAGATTTTTGGCACAACTCCTATCAATGATCTGATCCTTGATCACGATATTCCTACAGCATTTTTAAGAGGATAGACCTTTGTATTCAGAGGTTCTCTTACTTCAAACAACCCTTCAGGCACCTACGTCAATGTAATTTTCACAAGGAGAAACGATTATTCAAAAATGTCATTTTCTCAGTATGTTACGGAAAATAATAAAAAATTTAGAATTGAGGCTTACTTGAGCTAGGTAGGCGATTTCTTCCTGGCCATCTTTTCAGGTTTTAGAGGTTCAGCTATGAAACAACTTTTTGTTGTTGAAGAACGATTTTTGGGGCAGCTTGTCTCAAGAGCTCCCGAACCCGTCAAAAATGCCTCTCTCAGCCTGATCGAAAATGATCTGTATATTCAGTGGACCTGTCAAAATGTTCCACAGCCTGGTCTCACTCTTCTTGTCTTTAGCCAAGGATCTCAGAATAAAATTTTCATGCTTTCTAACTACGCCAGTTCTTTCAAAATTCCTCAACAATAGTTTGCAAACTTCAGGCCTGGAAAAATATCTGTATCGATATCACTAGCTTTTAGCAACACTGAGAGTTGCAGCTCGAGGACTTCTGATTACTCCTCGTAAATCACATTGACAGCGACTGCAGTCCGACATGATTTTGCTAGTTTTACGCCCAACAATGGAATCAATAAATACAATCTCAAAATTAAGAAAGGAGAAAGCATTTTGCTGCGAGGCATGACCACAGGTCCTGTAAAGAATGAAGTGATTCTCCAAACTCCCTACAACACTTTTGAGAGCTATCTTATCGACAAATCAAAAACCGTCTATGCCTAGCTTCCAGCAGGAACCAACATAAATCTAAGTATTCCCTTTACAACTGAAGGAGTTTATATTCTGGAAGTCAACGATGCTGATGGAGCCGCCATCGTTAATGCTCCAGTCTATGTCGGAGATATTTGGCCCTTCTTGCCCGATTTCAAAGATCTTTCCCCCAAATCATACAACACTAATGATCTCAACTTCCCAACAGACATAAACTCGAGAAGACAGCTTGTTCTAGATTTGGTGAATAAGGCCAGAGCAAGATATGGAGTGGAGCATGTCTTTTTGGATGTCAAACTGAATTCCCTTGCCCAAAATCACTCACAAAATATGGTTGATAAAAACTTCTTCGGACACGTCGATCCTCAAGGTCGATCTCCAAGTTAGAGGGCTCAGTAGGCTGGAATCATCGAAGGTGTTGGCTAAAACATTGCTCTGAACATCAATCTCACAGAGGCTCAGCTTTCTTTGGAAAGATCTCCTGCTCACTTGAGGAACATGGTGAAGGAATCCTGGACTCGTGTGGGCTTGGGAATCACTCAAAACTCCAAGGGGCACTACTATCTAAGTCAATAATTTTCGAGCAGAGACTTGACGCTGAACCCTCTATCTCCGCAAGAGATGAAAAACATTCAGCAATAAATTGTGGAATATTTGATTGAAAAATATCCAAAGATAACCTACTAGGACACTGAGGTCAGCAGCATTCTCAAATAATACCAAGATTCAGGAAGTGTTGAAGGCCTTGGAACTTTCCTGAGATCCAGAGGCATAAATCGCAACTCAATGCTTCTCAACATGGTTGTTTCATACAATGGAGGCAACTATATGGAGCTAGTTGAAAAAACATCTAATTACAACTTGGGAAACGCAAATTTCGATAAAGTAGGACTATCAGTAGCCTTTCGAGAAGGTAGGTTGGAAATTTTCGGAGTCATCAGCTGATTTCTTTATTTATTTGGTCTACCTAACCTTATTATCACTTTATATCTATGAGCAAGAAGTATCAACAACGTCAATAAAGACCTCTAGTCAAGCAGTATCACAGCAGCAGTGAGGATTCGGACTCTGATAGTGATTCGGGAGCCCCTCAGCCACAGCAGCTTATCAACCGCGAAATAGAAAATGTATCAGTCTTGATATTCAGATCAAACAGGAACTTAAATCTGTACCATATGAGCTCATCTTACAGCAAATGAACCCTCCTACAATCACCAACAAAAAAAAGCCAGCCAACACACCAAAGATAGGGAGGAAGATCAAAAAGCCCATCACCGCTAAGCCTTAAAAAACTTTCAAAAATTAGGCTGTTTAGCAGAGCATACATACGAAACCTTTCAAAAAGACGCCTGTGATTTTTGAGCCAGAGAGAAAGAAAGCTATTGACCCTCGATTCGAATCATA
>Ga0100381_1002581_pt1 | contig 16131 bp, 8 predicted proteins | sample CryGeymeta201505_FD_80416 | JGI IMG/M metagenome (GOLD analysis project Ga0100381, IMG submission 80416) | Groundwater microbial communities from Crystal Geyser aquifers in Utah, USA - Crystal Geyser metaG 2015-05 | ecosystem: Environmental > Aquatic > Deep subsurface > Groundwater | place: USA...
AATATAAAGATGATTTATCAGTTCAGAGGTTTAGGATTTTAGGGATAAAACCGTTGTTGTATATTTCTCCCAAAATCAGGATCCATAGTATAATCACCATAATGACTCCGCTGATATATAGCTTTAATTGAGCCCACCTACTGAGCCAAGCTCCAAGCATGTACACAACCAAACTTGTGAGGAACCAAAATGGTAAAAGATTGATATATCGCTTATTCAGATCATCTATATTGATTCATTTGTACCTCCATCGTTGTTGAGCAGATAGTAAAAGAAAGCCACGAATATAAGGAAAACGTGGAAACCGATAGAAAGTGCTTCGTTAGTGGTTTGAGTGAACTGTGGTTCAGGTGCATTCTCATCCTCTTTTTTCTTAGCAAGACTATAAATAGCTCCAATCCCGTAGAAGACGATTACTAGAAGCGAGAAGTAGTAGACTGTGTTAATGATTATCTTCAGCTACTGATTGAATGTTTTGATCTCACTTTGATAATAAAAGTAATTAACGAAGTTGGCTAGACCATCGTCGGCTGTCCAATTCATAAAGAGAAGCGTTCCTGAGTTGACATATATATACCTAAAATGGTGGTGCCCCCTATAAGGATGTAGATTGGCAAGCGTATTTGTAACCCCTGTTCCATAGATCTAAAAATTAACAATATAATTTAACCAAAGTCTTCATCTTTCAGCGTCAACCCTGACTTTAAAAATAATTCATTTTCATTGATAGGAATGAGTGCACTAGTTTAGCTGTAATATTTTAATAATTCTAAGTTTCTAAACATGAACAAAATAATAGAACTTTAGAGAAAAAGTTCAGAACTAACGAGTGATATCGAAGACATTCTTCATGCCGCATCTCTCAACTTTAAGGCTATCTGCACGGAAGTTTAGCAAAAGGAAATCAATACCCTGCACTAGTAGTTTGCCTATCTTCGTAACATGCTCGCTCAAATATAAAATACAGTTCAAGACAGAGCACCTGCCTTCATGAGTTACCTGATTATTAAGCAAATTCAAGATGAGGAGTCTAGAGTTAGAAGATAAAGATTGTCTGAGTATGAGGAGAAAATATATGATCAAAAACGGATCATAACTGACAAAGAAACATTCTTTGAGCAACTACTGAGACCCAAAAGAAAAAGACCTGCCTACCAAACTCCTTAACAATTCCAATAAATTCGGGCTAAAGAGAAGGAAGCTTAAGAAAAATCAAAAAATTAACAGCTATCCAAAGAAATTACTTAATTGCTTGCTATGAAAAAACTCTTGACTGAGCAATAGAAGATGAGGAAGAAACAAGAGCTGGAATACACTAAATCTTCTTCCTTTTCTCAGGTTAATGTCGGTGAAATGCCCTAAGTAGCTACATAGAAGATAATTCCTTTCGAAGATCGCAAAAATAAAGAAAATAGGCCGACACACTCGAGAGCAACAAGCATGCAACATGAGCTTAACAAGTAGTTAAATTAGCATTTCAAAAAGGAATAAACCTAAGATGACCCTACTACGGCAAAGCATTTGCTTGCTTAAATCAAGGGCTTCAAATCAAAAAACGAATAGCTTCACAATATATATGATCAAACTTGCTTCTCTATGAAATTCAAACGAAATCAAGTCCTAAAAGCTCAGGAATAGTATAGACAAAAAACAAGAGATTTGAAAGAGTTTAAGGACAAAATGATGTAAGTATGGCAAAATGAAGAGTGGAAATTGAATAAAGTTAGTAAGCCTATTCGAATCAGGAAGTCCTCGCTAGACAAATGATCGATATGTTTAAATGTTATATTAATCATTCGCTTCTTTTGACCAGAGTTTGTTCGTTGTAGTTCTTCCAGGAGTAATGTTTGATGATCATGGAGTAAGCTCTCTTGTAGCCGAAGCAAGCTGCTGCCTGCATGAAGAAATGATTTCTGTTGTCTCGGTAGTAAGTCAGGAGATAATTTTCATGTTGCAAATCCATATCTTCTTCTTTTATGTGAGCGTTCTTGATCTTTTCTAAGAGTGATTGGTATTGAAGCAATCTTGCTCCCTTTGCTCCCAGCTTTTCCTTCTTAATTTTGCTCAGATCTAAATTCTTGATTTTTTGACCAACTCTACAATAAATTTATTTGTTTGTCAAGCCCTCCAAATCAGCACTAATTTCGACCTATCTATTAGATGTTTTCAATTATAGTAAGGAGCTGTTCTGGAAAAATTATTCAGCTAAGGCTGACATTTTTCTTTGAGATTTTCTATACTTTTTAGGAATATCATTATCTGGCCTGAATTTTTCAACAATTCTATCGTTATTATTAGTATCTTTAGGATGGAACATATTTCGCATTCTGAATTTATTTTCAGATGTGCTTTTCCCGATTTCATTAACAAACTTTCGTTTTTCTTCCAGAAGAATTTCCTTTTCTTCTTAGTTTTGACATTTTTGTATAAGAAAATGTTTTCCTCTTTTGTCCAAGTAAGCAGGAAAGTCATATTGAGCCAGATCTGATTATTTTATTTCAAGTTTTTGGATAACCCAGACCAATCCACTTTCTCTGACATCTGTCCCATTTTTCAATATTAGTCTGTAGTAGAGCTTCTCAGCCTGAATAATTCTTTTCAACTCCTCCTCAAGATTAAATATAGCATCTTCTAAGCTCTAAATATTTTTCTTAGTCTTTGAAATCCTATTTTCGTTGGTTTAAATCATACTTCTTTTCTGGCTTTTTTCAGCTTTGCTGTTTAGAGATTTATGTGAAACTCGAATGATCTAATCTTTTGGATCCTATCGAAGAACTTTCTATTCCAAGTACAATCTATTTTTTTCTTCAAAGCAACCATGATACTCAGTTCGAGCTTCAAAGAGAAGTTTCATTCTACTCTTGATGTTTTCTTCGATTTGAGTTTTCTTATCATCTAACTCTTTCTTCAACAACTTGGAACTATTTTCTATTAGCATATATCTGTTCAATAAGTTTCCTTCGCTTCCGTGTGTTACCTCAATAATTTACAGTCCTCTCTATATTTCTCCTTTGTAATCGCAACCTTCTCTAAAACCTCTAGCACTTCCTATTTCCTTGCTATTTCTCGGTATTCTTGGCTATATACTTTGACATTTATTGTGAATTTGTCTTTTTTCCCATTAATCTAGCTAATTCGGTTGATCTGAATTGTGATTAAATTGAGTCAAAGATTGATTCTTAACCTGAAATCCTGCTTCCCCCAAATTTTGATAGCTGAATAAAGAATAATCTACATTTCGGAAAGTAGCATGAGATGACCTGATTCTTTTACTTTTTTCCTAAGACGTTGTTCAATAGGTTTTCTATTTTATTTCTTGAACACTTTGACACTACTGTTGATATCTTACATTATGATAGTCATACTTTCTTTTAGATGTAGAGTCTGAAACTTCATTTTTTGTAGGAAAATAGGGAGTTCATCTTTGGGAGTAATTTTGTAGAAATCAAGACTGTTAGTTTCCCTGCTTAATATTTTTTGACAAATGTTCTTTTCCTCAACCTATCTGATTCTGTATCTGTAGCGTTGAATAACGTTGACCTATCTGTTTGTAAGCGTGTCCTTCTTAAACTCTTCCATTTATTAATATTCTTAATTATTCCAAACCTTAATAACAATTCCTTTGCATCAATCTTTTGAACTCAAAGTGAAAGAAAAATCATCATTTGACTGTTTTTATCATAAGGAAGAAGTGTTCAATAAATAATGATTTTGAAAAAAATCATACTGTTCTTCTAGGTTTCTTGCTGTTGTAGCTGTCGTATGGTAACGTTTAGGGTAAAATGAACTATCTTCCTGCTTTTCCTGTGCCTCCTCGTTTTCTATGATCGAGGTCATTGATTGCTGGGGATGGCACCAATGGAGGGGCTTTAGCGTCATTGGAATTTGTTCTGCCGGACGATCCTTGACCTTCTGAGTTTTTTCCTCTAGGTCTTCTCTGTTGATCATTTTTTAAATAGCTTCCTGCACACACTCCCATCTTAACTGTATTCTTTTTAGTAAACTATATATTATGCTATGAAACTTTGATAGCATTCAACTATCCTCAAAATGACGTTAAATATGAGGTATATTGAAATCTGACTAAATCAAACAGGTTAGAAAGCAACAAACCCATCATTATATTCCGGTTGCTGAGTAAAATTACAATATTTTCATCACACTATCACGAAAAGGATTTCAATAATTTGACTTTGTCAACCATAAATTCTCTCACATTATTTTATCTTTGCTTGACTGTGGTATATCTCCTTAATAATTTTCAATGATAATCAAATTTATCAATTTATCAAGTTATCTTTAAGATAACTGAATTTACAAAAAGCATGAAAGGTCCAATGTTTTGTTTATTTTTTGAACTTTAGGGCATTTGATTGAGTCTTTTTTATTCGATAGTCTGCATTGGCCAAGTGTTATCCAATAGGAAAGCTAGATTCACAAACAATTTACTTTCCTTGGTGGTTTAACACAATTTTAACAGAAAGAAGCATACATTAAGTCAAATATCAGATAGTTTCAACAACAGATCCTAAAGTTTCTGCTTCAGTCTATATTTTTACTTCATCAGTCCACATTTCTTCATTTTGTGAATAAAAGGAAAGATAGCTCTTCCTCATTCAATCTATTTAGAGAATAATTAATGGTTCAAATTGCTAATAATTACAAGCCCTAATATTTTATTTGATCATATACCTAGCTGAAAACTTTGATTTTTCAGACTAATTGATCAATTATAATGAAGAGTCTGAAATAACAATAATGGTCTAGATTTGTGAAGTAGCCATAACACATTAATATTTTATTCTATTGTCACTACTTCATCAAATTTCTGACACTCTTTTACACAAAAAGCAATCACAAGGAATTAACTTATTTTTTCTCAGTAGCTTAATTTTTATCAAAGTAATAGTGCGAAATAGTAACTGTTACGGACTGTATGTCAGAAGTAGAATAATATGAACCTGATATCATGTCATGGTCTATTCGCTGGCAAAATTCCTTTTTTAACGCAATTGTAACCTAAAATGGCCTAGTAGACCTGATTAGGTCAATGTGAAGGAACCAAAGGTGCCAGTATGGCTGGTCACAATGATAAGGATGAGTCAGTAACAGCTTCATTAAGTAAAATCATTTAACAGCCTTGCCCCTTTTTGTGTTGAAACTATCAACGGGTAGGTCATCTGGTAAAGTATACTTGGGGTCCATTTTTTTGGCCTTAACGCCTCCCTGTTGACCATTTTGCTGCCGTCCATTGTTGTAGGGTGTTTGCTTGTATTTTTGTTATTGTGCAGCGGCATGTCCTGACGAATCTTGTGTCTCAGCGCCTTTGTCTCCACTTTTAACTGCGGGTTTGCTGCCTTTAGGCTTTTCCTAACTACCAGCACAGGCTCCCATTTTGTTGCTTGATTAAAAATTATAAAATCGGAATACAAGTAAATTTTACTTCCCTCTCTCTACCTTGATTAACTCAGTCAAACCATCCCAAAAGTCAATAGTAGCATGCTCTTTGAAAGGAATAATATCGCAAGAAAAGTTTGGGATAAAATCTAACAACTTCCGTACCTTTGAGATTAGAAACGGTCCAGAGCATTAGTCCCAACTTGAGAAGTCAAATAGAGCGCTAAGTACTAAATCGCTTTTGGGAGTTTAGGAAACATATACGGTAGATTATGCGAGATAAATAAAAGCTGATTGATCATTTGGGAGCTCTTTTCCTTTTGGGGATCCTGATGCTATTGAGTGGAAGATCCTAAGGTAGCCCTTACAGGCCTATTTGTCTGGCTTCTTATATTTCTTTTTTGCGGTTGCCTGAAGTATCATTAGTGTTTGACCTATCTTTGTCGACGTAGTTGGTCTTCTCGGGCTTGCTACCACCTCCTACTCTTGGATCCTACTGCTTGTTGCCGCCTCCTGCGCATGCTCCCATAGTAATTATAGTGTTAATATTATGATGATGATATAACCCTCTTCACTATCGATCTATCCAAAAGGTCACAAATAATGCATCTAAAAGATTAATAATGTTCTTTGGGAAAGTAAACATTTGAGAAAAGTAGAAGGAAAAACTGATCATTCACCTGTTATTATTGCCAATTTTACCCTTTAGTTAGCTTATAGACCAGAGGACAGATCGAATAGCTTGGGCCAAAACTTATTTTTACTTAGGATCTGATGATATCTATAATAAAGCACATTTTTACCAACTATTGTCTAACGAGCTGGTCAAATTAGAATTATAGTTCTCTCAGACGTCGTTTGTCTTAATCCTTCTCTTAGAAGGACATTTCTACGGTCCTGATTTCATCTCAGCTGGAGAGCCGAAGATTCCGTAAATTCCACTACCTTCAGAACCTGATGAAGGAGCTTGAACTTAGTTGGTAATTTTGATTTCAACACATCTGCTCATTCTAAGCTGCTTGTTCCCCGACTGTGTTGTTGATTTTATACTTTTTGTTGGGCTATCCAGTAAATTAGTCTAGTTACAAACATTATAATATTGGGGCCTGGATGTGAAAGCTGAGCTTTCAGGGAAATGTTAGCTGCTTCTAAAAGGAGTATTGCCAGTTGATTGAAGAGTTTTAGCATATGCAGACTCTCTTTTCTAAAAATGTACTTCTAAATCGACATTTTTTTGAGGTATTGAGTTTGTTTGAGATACTGGGATTAAGTTGAGCTATTGTCTTTCATTTTTTTTGGGACTATAAATTTTTCTAGGGCTTTGCTGGCTGTGAGGACTTTGAGGAGCCTTTATGGTCTTATTTGTTTGCAAGAGTTACAATAACCTTTGATATTCTTGCTCTTTTGACTCCAACACTTTCGGGCACTTTTTGAATTGAGTCTCAATCTTTCCATCAATTTTCTCGCTCATTTTTTGAATTTTCTGTTTGACTTATTTCTTTAGAAGATCTTTTTAGCGAGGATGCAGACCTGCTTTGGCTTTAAGCTATTCAATTTTCCGACTGAGGCGTTGTTTCGATGTTGGAACTGCAGTATTTTTTGATTTTTTAGAAGAACTCAAGCTGTTAATTCTTGAGGAATTTCTTGAAGAACTTATGGAAAGCAAAGAACTTTCTTTACTTGAATCTTTAGGTCTTGATGCACATTTTCTCGAACTTTACTGCTCAGTTAATGATATTCGATTCTTGACAAGATTCTTTTGTGTAACGTGAGACTAGCTGTGATCTTGAGTTTTTGTTCGATCAGCAATCATGTAGTCATCATGTTGCTATTGTAATTTTTTGACCTCTTTCTTTAGAGTGCTCACTTATCTATGTGTTATTAGGCTTACCTGTTGAGGTGTTTGACTGATTTTTTATTCTTTTTGATCTGCTTCAGCATATACTAATCCAGTTCGAGACGATTGGGATCGACCAAAAACTATTTTCTTTTGCTTTTTTTTGAGTGATGATTATGTGAGTATTAGTGTGCTTTTCCTGATGCTCTTCTCATTCAATAGAATTTATTATTCAGCCAGTTAGAAATATAAATATGTGTCGCCAGTTAAGCTAAAGCAAATGTTTGCTAAACTTCCTTGGTAACAGCCATGATCATTCAAATTGCAAGAACATAGAATAAATTTATCATTATAGTTAACTCTTTTTGTCAGTCGATTTGATTTTTTGAAGTTACTCCTATAAATGTTTGTTCTTCTTAAAAATGGCATTTGCTAAATGTTCAAGGCTGATCAGCTTTTCGATTAACTCTTGCTTACTGAATTCCTCATATCTTTTCCACTCTCCTAATAATCCATTCTCATTTTAACTTGGCTTCTTATTATCTTACAACACAGACTTCATGAAACTTTTCTACTTGAAATACTACTTCTCCACCTTTTTAAAATCAACTGCTCGTGGTTTTGAATTTTGATGGGTACTTGTTGTGAGAGGATGATGCATGGACTTACTGGTCATACAAGTTTTAGCTCTTTTTTCCATTCTTGTCATTATTTATATCCTTTTGACTTCTTTCTTGAGAGTACCAAAGTTATCTATGTCAGTTTCGAAGATGGAGGGATTATTTTGTGACTTAGCTTATTGCCTCTTTTGCCAGATGAACCCTCTTTTTTGTCGATAAGCATGCATACTCCGTTATTTTATGTGATCGATTATAATCAATCAAATTATGATTCGTTCTCTCCTTCGAACCACCTACCGCTTCAGCAAAGAGCAACTCGCCTGGAGGGAGAAAAATAATATGCTTGAGTTTCTTATTTACGATCCTGAAGAGCAAGGAAAGATCCTGTATCTTATCGATTAAGAAGTGACATTCCCAGAACTAAAACAGAGGCATATTTTTCAGTAATACGATTTCACTCTTCCCTCTGGTGTTGATCCAGAAACCCCTGTTTTCACTTTATTAGCCAGAGAATAGAAACCTATCGAAATCAAAGTGAGCTTCAATGGTCAATAATACGTTCTGAGGAACCGATTTGCGTAATTTTGACAATATTTAGAGAGCCAGATCAACAATCAATTTACTAAACTCTAGCATCTAATCAGAGTATTTATCATAAACTTCTATCAATTTAGACTATCAACGATCATAAGAATATCTTGATGGGCCGATATCTTAGACTAGAGGCAGAAGCATATCTCAAATCAATGGGATTGAGCTCTAAAAAAACATTGACATAGGAGCTTAAAAATGAAATACTATCACATCTAGGAACAACCAACCAAATTCCAGCTCAAACTGAACTTGTTCGACTGAGATACAAACAAGATGCTCTTGAAAATAAGCTTCAAGAAACTCAATTTCTGATTGATGGCATGGAAAAATAAGCTGATCGACTACTCAACCTCTATAAGTTGGGTGTTATCGGGTTAACTAGTGCTCATCTGTTTGGTTTTGGCTACATGATATTTGGAGTTGAGTGGCTCGGATGGGATATCATCGAACCTTTGACTTACTCTGTTTTATGCCTGTATTCTCTTTTGGGAATGAGGTTTTATAGGAAATTTCAGAGGGACAGAAGCTAATAAACAATCCAATAAGCTCTGAGAAGATGGGCAATGAGACCTTCAAAACGGATTGCTCTCAATGAGCATAAAAAGAGATTCCTCCATGAGCAAAGATAATTGAAGTAGCTGAGTAGCAAAATCAGGTTGGTTAGCAACAGACTTGCTCCCATAAGCACTCTCCCAGATGATCTGTGAATGAACTATCCTGAAATATGAAATGCTGAAGAATTTTTTGAAAAAAATATTCAAAAGTTTACTATCATTGTGTAGCAATGTGTTTCAAACCATTTCAACTTTTTTTTGCTTTGGTTCTTTAATAGACTAAACTCTATAGATTTAGTTATCTAACAGTAGGCTATAAGCTCTCACAATCAATTGAAAAAGGTTGAATCGAGTTGTTCCTGCATTGAAGAAGGCAAATTTAAAACTGCTTAGTATGATGATGTAAACCTCATGATAATTTTTTAGAAAAGATCAATAGTTGAATCAGTTTCCATTCCTTCTTTTTACTTAATGAAAGCTTTCTTGAGGTAAAGTATCTGGCAACTGCCAGTTTGCAGGGGCTTTTCCAATTTTTTGTATACCCTTGGGCTTATTGCCAATATTCTCTTTTCCTCTACCGTTCGTTTAAGCCTTTTTGACTTCCATTTCACGTTTACGTTCTTGAGATTCTTCTGTATCTTGTCCTTTTTATCCGGATACACCACTAACCTTTGATCTATCGGGAACACCAGCACAAGCACCCATTTATAAAATTTGGATTAAACTAATATAATAGCCTAGTTCTACGCTTATAAAACAACAGAGCTAAGCTATCAGCACCGTTAAATGAGTCAACTATAGCATAGTCTCTTCAAAACACTGCCTCCTTTGATTTCATTGCTCTTTAGCTTTTGACCTATCTCAATTTTGTCAAACATAAATGTGATCAATACGATTCATTTGAATATCAAGCTCAAACAATCAGGCGTCATCAAATACGTAGTTTTCCTTTTCCACCTTTACTGTACTTTTGGTTCTTGAAATAAGTTCTTCTGCTTCTTTCAAATTGCTTTGTTTTGTGGATTTCTTTCTTCACCAGATATTCATATGAGAAGCCAGGGTGCCTTCTTGACATATGACCTCCAAGTTTTCGACCTGTTTCAAATTATTCCTGACAAATTTTGCATTTATGTTGATTTTTATTGGATTCTGCCATCAGCTTAACAATTCCTCTTCTCATGCATTCTAACTTATCGAATAAAATGAGGAAACTCCTTTTTTGTTCATCAGTAATTCCGTTTTCACGAATGCTGCTAATTAGATCCATCATCCAAGGGTATTTTTCAATTTATCTAAAAGGATGTTTCTGAGTTGTTACCAACACATGGAATTTTTGTTGTTGTTTTTATTCTGCATCTTTCCATAACTCCTGCTACTAGACATCCATACTCAAGTCCTTGAAAATTTATCTTTCCATTTATTCTTTCTATATTTTCAATTCTTTATTTTAGCAATTCTCATCAATGATTTATGATGGACCTTCATCATCAGATTCAAAACCAATTTTATAGTCATAGATAGGCTCACTTGATGTCGCAAGAATGATTTGTTGAACTACCCTGCATTATTCCTGAAGTTTTCTTATCGATTCAAACTCAGCTTTAAGATCACTTGTGCAATCCACCTCTGAAGAGAAGTTGATGTACTCCAGCTCTTTGATTTCTTCTTTCTTGATAGGTTATAGTTGAGGTGAATCTGAAGGAATCTCAAAGTTATGAAACAAAGGATCTTCAGATTCCATTGCCATTTGTCTATCGTGAAACTCGAATCTCCTGCTCTCCTCATTGAGAGTGAAGTCTGGACATGGAATTTCATGATGGTCCTCTTCTCTTGGAGACCCAGCTTTGATCCTCATTTTTTCCTACCCGCTCATAATATTAATTTGCAGTGGGTAGCCAGAGAAGAGATATTTATAGTATATCTTGCTAGCAAAACCCTATTTTTCTGAGCAATACTATCCCATTAAATTTCAATATGAATATTCACAAGATTAAATAAACATCACTTCAGATCTTTTTCTCGTAGTTTTACTGTGCCTAATCCCTAGTCTTTCCCACTTTTCTTAATTATTCCTCAGTTTTTAGAAAAGTCTGAAAACCTGTATAACCCAGTCTCTCAATCTATTTAAGCCGAACATTGAATGACATTTCTGTTGTGAATTCTCGAAACATTGTTATCAAATCGGCTCGTTACGTTTATGATGTTAGAGGTTTGTTTCGAAGCCCACAAGTTGTCTGAGGAACAAGAGATTCAGGTTTCGCCATAAAACGGTATAGGTTGAGAGGAGACCAGAAAAATGATTTCTTTAGCATGCTCATACTATACATCTCAAAGTTTTGATTTGATCCGACTCTTCTGTTATAAATTAAACCTAAGCAGGGTCCCTTTCTGGGTTTAGGATCCGTTGCTTAAAGAGAGTGGCAAGTTGAGCAATTTTTCATAAAAACCATGGTGCCAGCTTTTAGCTATCCATCGACTGGAACTTCTCTAGCCGATCTTTAATCTTCAGCGTACTGAGCACGAAGTTATCCCTTAAGTGCTAGCGCTTTTTTCCGAGCTGTGATTTTCTGTGCTAACTTTTTTTCTTCAGCATCGAGTGCATTGATTTATTTGGCTATCTTTTTGTATAGAGTTTATCGTAAGTCTTCAGCGCTTTTCTCCAGTTGCTTGAATCTTTATTGATTATCTTTTAGAGTTGACTCTGTTTGCTTGGCTTCTTTTGATGTCATGTGTATCTATTACGACTATTAACTTATTCACTTTAATGACTGAATTAAATTATCAAACACGCTATGCTATCAAAGGGTCTCAAAAAACAGCTCATCTGCTTGAGGATTTATTGTGCCTTTGCGATTCCTTGTTCGGAATTCTGTAAGCAGAGTTAGTTACTCTGAGAGGGGTATTGAAAGAGGCGTCCTTTAACTCATTTATTAGATGAAGATTTTTCTTGTGATATAGAGTCACAACTTGGCCCTTTTTGCCCTAAATAAGATAAAAAATACTGCTCGTCCGGTTCTTCCAGCTCTCTGAAGATAATCTACTGTGCTTTTGGGGAAATCATAGTTTATAACTCTCTCAAGTTAGGGGATATCGATTCCTCTGGCTCCAAGATCAGTGCTTATCAGCAATTTATTTTGTCCATCTCTGAACAAAGAAAAATTTTGCAGACGAATTGATTTTTGAAGATCAGAATGAAGAGAAAGTGTTTTGATGCCTTCACTTTCCAGAAAATATTATAGTTAGTGAAGACTACGAATCGAACTACAGAAAATAATTGTTTTAGCCTATCTCCTCTGAAAAAGAACATCCAAGAGAGTCTGATGCTTATCAAGCTCCTGACACTGAACAAACTAATGTTTAATATTTTCCAGATTCATGTGAGTCTTTTTGTCAACTAACTCTGTGTAGTCTTTTAGCTCTTTTTTGAGGAGCTCCCTCAAATCTTTTGGATTTGTCGTTCCAGAGAAAACTATCTTTGGTGTGTTGTTTAGCTGCATAGATCTGAGGACTATGTCCTTGATGATATTTTGAAGTTTGGCTGTTTCAAATAGAGTATCAGTTTAGTCAATAACCAACCATTTTAGATTGGTCAAAAATATATTGTTGTTATCCAACTGCCTTTGTAGTTTAACGTTACTTGTGATGAGAACATCCAAGCCATTTTTTATTGCCTGATTTTAGTCATAGAGTGTTCTTCCGACACCTAAACCTTCAACTTTGAGTTTAGCGTGATGAGATATTTGCTTACCGACCTGACGGCACTGCATCACAAGCTATTTTGTTGCAGTAATGACGATTGCTCTTGGCCTTTGAGAAGTTGTTAGTGCTCCTGATCCTTCTTCTTATTGTTTGAGCTATGACATTATTGGAAGCAAATAGGACAGTGTTTTTCCAGATCCTGTGGGAGCTGTAATATGAAAAGGCTTATTAGGAACCCTACTGAGAGCACTGAAGAATGCATATTGGCAAAAAGTAGGAGTATGAATATTCTCAGCTTATAGGTATTTGTAGATCGAGGGGTGGAAGGGGAAGTGGTCAAAAGAAGGAAGCCTCAGCGATTGTTATGAACTGTTTTGATAGTTGATCCTAAAAAATATCTTACTGATGTTTTTCATGTTGATCTTCACTATTTTTTAATTGTAGTGGAATACTATTATCGTCAAGATGAGTAAAAAGTGAATTGAAATCAAAAAGCTTGAAAAAAGATTTATTTTGGATAAATATCAAAGGAGCCTAAGGGTCTGATCATACTTCGATTTCCAAAGCTCGAGTTCTTTGACAGGAACATAAGGTTTAACTTGCTAAAATAGAGGAATTCCATAGTTGGTATGCATGTAGTTCATCTTCTTCAAGTAGTCAAGGTTGTGGCTGTTGATCCATTTCTTGCGAATTGTTAACAATTATGGCTATAATTAGCTGAGACTATACAAGAAAGATAGACCCGCTGCTAGAGAAAATATTCCTAGGTCAATAATGAAGGTTCCAACTCCTATAGATTTTCTGTACGCTGGCAATAAACGCTGAAGACCATGAACTAATCCAATAGTTCCTACCATAGCCACAGACATGTTCCACATGAAACATGAATCCATTTTCTACCGAACCTTTTCAAGGTCTTTGTCATTGGGAGATTTTTCATAGATCATCTTGATGTTTTCGATTCTTATTAGCTGATCATCTCCAATAACGTAGCCAACTAACTTCATACCCCAAGTATCGAAAGGCATCTTGTTATTATCTCAATTAAATAGAATATATTCAGGTGGATCAGATAGATAATTCAATTTGGAAAGAGGCTATGAAGAACTCGGAAATATATAGTGAAAGTGAAAAGAGGATACTTGCCAATGGAGAGTCTGCGAAGTAAAATGAGTGGAATTGGTAGAAACTCGGAGCTAAAAACTGTGGACAAGTGGATGTAACTGAGGATAACGTCGTGGAAGACTCGTGGAATCGTGAATGTTATTTATTGATGAATCAGCCTTTACGTTGGTCTGCCAGCTTTACCCTGATGGTTCTGTCCATAAATATGCTGCCATTGAGCTGGATAGCTTTCTCAAAATGATCCTTATTTTCACACAGTCCGAATCCTATTCCTTTTGAGAATCCTTTTTCATCCTTGAGTATCCTAACCAAAAACAGATTGACCCCGTTTTCCTTGAAGTATTATTTGAGGGTATTTTATTCCATTTCATAGGGTACACCTCCGATAAATATTTCAAGTTAATGTTTATTCTCCATGGCATATTTCTTCTTTTCTCTCATCAATTTGTACTCTTAACTTTCGGTATCTTCCAAAGGAGGAAGTGTGGTACACTATTACAACTCAATTCCTTTGAACTTTGCTTTGTGCCTCTTCAACTTCTCAGCAATTGTTTCTGCAAGATATCTGAGCTCTTCAGGAATATTAAGGACCACTCCTTTTTAATTTTAATACTTGTGCATTCCTCTAACTTCTTCATAAAGAGCCCGGGGAAATTCTTCTCTCAAGAAGTTCCAAACATATTTAAGGCTGTTGAATTCAACATCCATATTGAGGCGGTAAGTGATGTACCCAGACATTCCCGAATGAAGAGATTTGGGAGGCTATCTTCTCATTTTTTCAAGTTAAAGTAACCTTCCAGCAGCCTCTTAGCATGACATACCCATATTTTTGATCATTCCCAAGGTTTATGAGGATGGCCTGGGGGCCAATTGAACATCTGATATTAACTATCTTTCGAGTTAAAGTTCGGTGGGTCTGCTGTCGGTTTATTAGAAGGTTATTCCAACACTATCTGACAATTTTTTGATGGAGGATGCTACCTCCGCAACAGTGACTATTTTTGCTGAATGAGGATATTTTTACAACTTTATTTTGCCAAATCACTGATTTTGGCATAGAACTCAGGGTCGAAACATTTAGAAGCATTAATAATTCCATCAAATATTTTGCGATCTTCCTCAACAGCCATCAGAATGGAACATTTTTTCTGAGTGGTCATTATGATTTCGGCTTTTTGTTTCTTCAACTCGAAAATTGATCTTGGTGAAAACAAGAGTACCTGCTATGTGATGACTAATCAATAATCTTGACTACTCTTTGCAAGCGACATGCTCGTTGGATTGTTGCCAGATGGCTCATCGACTCGCAGATGATGAATATGATGGATGGCCTTGGAGATATTTTGATGCAGAGATTCCAGATAGCATACGGCAAACCAACCGATTTAGTTTCATTCTCCAAGTAGAACTAGTGTCCTGATTGTAGACTAACTTACGAAATTGGCTGAGATATTTGTAGTGGTTTGGGTTCTGTTGAACTATTCCCTCGGATTAGCCAGATAGTGACCTTTTTCTAGGTTTGCTTCTGCTTCTGCTGCGATCCGAACCTCCACTATGTCTAAGTAAATTGGCACTTACTATCTCTTTCTTTTTTTGTGTTTGCCCATTAATATAAAAATAAAGATATAGATTCATCACTTTATTATCAAGGCCGACCGTTTGGCAGGGAAGTCTGCATGTACCGACGTTCTATCTCCTCTAGACTCTCCTTGGCTTGGATACTCTAAGATTCTCTACTATCTACGCTTAAATTGTCAGACACTGATGGGACACTTTGATTTCTAGAACGATGGTAAATATTAGAGTTGTTGAAATTCTCTCCTTAATGGTAACTTTCAACTCTACTCTCCACTAAAACTGCTCTGGTGGGTAACCCTAGATTTTGGCTCAACCTGAAATTTTAAGTCCTTTACTCTGATAACAAATTTTACAAATGCCTTATTTTCTGCTTCAACTCTTCGTTGATCTTTTTGCATTTATGGTAGTCGTCCTGAAGATCCAAATATCTTTTTTCTTGCTTACTTCTGCAATCTTCAGTAAGTGAGCTGACCTATTTTTTCCAGTTTCTCTCAGATTTGAAAAATTATTTCTACCCACTCAACCTCCTTGCGTCATCCTGGAGAGATTCAAAGTCTTGGGTCAGATGTTCAAGTTCACGTTGATAGCTGTTAATTTAATGAAGGAGTTGCTCTTATCTCCTTTCGCTCTATTCTATATGTCTTCCATATTCATCGAGCTATTGGTCTTTTTTGGAGAGGTGCTAATACATTTAATTATTGGCATCTTCCAACTGTCTCAAAAATCC
>Ga0100381_1002600_pt1 | contig 16066 bp, 6 predicted proteins | sample CryGeymeta201505_FD_80416 | JGI IMG/M metagenome (GOLD analysis project Ga0100381, IMG submission 80416) | Groundwater microbial communities from Crystal Geyser aquifers in Utah, USA - Crystal Geyser metaG 2015-05 | ecosystem: Environmental > Aquatic > Deep subsurface > Groundwater | place: USA...
AATAACAAGCGGTATTTTTCTTCACTTTTAATAAGTTCCTTTTCAATATTTTTTTGTTCTGAAATATCGACAACATATCCCCTTATTTTTTCAAGTTTATTCTCCTTGCCGAAAATGCCGATGGCATTTATCAGTGCATGGATAATTTTTCCTTCTTTTGAAATAAATTCGACTTCATAGTTTTCAATTTTCCCTTGTTTTTTTATCAGATGGATAATTTGTTTCCTGTCCTCCGGATTTTTATAAAGACCTGATATATCAAATTTTTCAGTATCCGATTTTTTTTCAAAATCGAATAAACTCAAAAACGTTTTGTTGCAGCTAAAAATTTCGCCCGAAACGGAAACCACGTAATCGGCCGAAATATCATTTTCAAAATACTCTTCCAGGTTGTTTCTGCTTTTTAGCAGGTCCTCTCCTATTCGTTTTCTATCATCAATATCTCGTAACGACCCTTCGATACCAAGCTGTTTATTAAGCTCACCGGGTATCCAATGCGCATTAAGGGAAACATATTTCACTTCGCCTGATTTGGTTTTTAACCTGACTTCAAAATCCCAGACTTCCCCTTTTTGAGCAAGTACCCCTAACATGGTTTCCCGTTCGTTCAGGTCATAGTAGAACGTGGTTACAGGCTGGCCAATTAAATCATCCCGGTGATAACCGGCAATTCGGATGATGGAAGGGCTTATTTCTGTTATTATTTCCTGCTCGTTTATCTGGAAGTAAACATCCTGCATATTTTCGAACAAATGGCGAAACTTAATTTCACTTATTTTAAGAGCTTCAAGCGCTTCGTCCCTCTCATGTTGGAACCTCTTCTTTTCTAAAACCTGCTCGATAGCAGACGCCAAACTACGTATATGCTTTGCCGATTTAATGACATAATCGGATGCCCCCATTTTCATAGCCTGAATAGCAATTTCTTCCGAACCTGTTCCGGTAACAATTATCACAGGTATTTCGGGATCCTTTTCATGTACTATTTGTAATACCTGTAAGCCATTGAAGCCAAGAATATTAAAATCACTAAGGATAATATCGAAATCCTTTTCTGCAAGATGTTGTTCAAATTTTTCGCGGCTATCTGCCTCAATTACTTCAAACGCATCATGTTCCTTACAAAGGGCATCTTTTACAAGTTGACGGTCAAGGGAGTTATCATCAACATGAAGGATTTGGATTTTATTTTTCATAACACTTAATTTAGTGTGTGGTTATTTTCATCCAGTGCGCCAATGTTTAAAGAGAACCAATAATCATCAATTCTTTTAATTACATCCACAAAACCGTTGAATGCAACCGGTTTCATCAGGTAACTGTTTGCGCCAATATCATAACTGAGGGTACGGTCACCTTCTTCTTTTGAAGAGGTAAGAATTATAACAGGAATCCGTTTCAATATGTCTGTTCTTTTTATCTGGCGCAATACCTCAAAGCCATCAATACCCGGCATTTTAAGGTCAAGCAGGATTAGAGCAGGGAGAGGGAAAGCATCACGGTCAGAAAATTTACCACGCCCGAATAGAAAATCAAGCGCTTCTTCGCCATTACGGGCAACATTTACTTTGTTTTTCAGTTTGGCTTCTTTAAATGCATCCAATGTAAGCACTACATCCATAGGATTATCTTCCACTAAAAGTATTTGCGGTAGTTTATTCATGACTCTTTGGTTTTTTGTTTGGGAACTCCATAATAAAAGTACTGCCTTTACCAACCGTGGATTCGACATAAATTGTCCCGTCAAGCATTGAGACGGCTTTCTTTACATTGGCAAGGCCGATACCTGTGCCGGGATATTTATCTTCACCGTGTAAACGCTGGAAAACATTGAATATTTTTTCACAATGTTCCATGGGTATGCCAATGCCATTGTCGGCAACTTTGATAAGGACAGCATCCTGAATTGTTTCAAAACTTATATCTATTAACAGGTCTATATCGGTGCGGCGGTATTTGATGGCATTACCCACCAGGTTGCTGAATATCTGGATTAAAAGGCTTTCATCAGAAGAAATTACAGGAGGAGCATCGGTAAGCTTGAATTTGCCCCCAATTTCATCTATTTGTGGTTTAAAATCGTCAAAAATGGCATCTGTAATTTTCTTTAATGAAACAGGGCGTATTTCCACTGTTTTTCTACCAAGCCTCGAATAATTAAGAAGGTCGTTAATAAGTTGTTCCATTCGGATACTCGATTCCACAATATAATCCATGTACTGCTTTCCCTCCTCATTCAAATATTCCCTGTGCCTTCCGGCCAGTATCTGTGAAAAGCCATAGATGGCACGAAGGGGTGCACGAAGGTCGTGAGAAATAGAATAACTGAAAGATTCCAGTTCCTTATTGGCAGACTCAAGTTGGGCAGTACGTTGTTTCACCTTAAGCTCAAGTTCAGCGTTCAGCATTTTCAGTTCTTCCTGAAGGCGTTTTCTTTCGGTGGTATCAAGAGTGGCTCCCACGTATCGCAAAAGATTTCCATTTTCATCAAAATAGGGATGTGCTTTATCATAAACCCATCGAACACTTCCGTCAGGTCTAATTATTCGGTGTTCCAGCTCATAGATTTCCTGATTTTGCATTGCCGCCATAAAAGTTTCATGAAGCAAATTTGCATCATCAGGATGAATACATTTTTCCAGCATCACATTATACTCAGGTGACGGACCGTTGGGGTCAAGATCATAAATGCGATATTCTTCTTCGGACCAGATAGTGCTTTGATCGGCAGCAATAAATTCAAAACTCCCAAGATGAGCAATTTCCTGAGAATTTTTCATAATGCGTGACATTCGTATTAGATCCAGTTCAGCATTCTTGCGCTCAGTGATATTGACAGAAAGGGTTAAAATATTTTCAACTTCGCCATCGGTATTCCTTAGTGGAGCAGAGGTTAAACTGAAGTATTTTTCACCATATCCCCCTTCAAACCGTACAGTTTCACCGGCAAGTACCCTCTTGTATTGGGATTCAACAATTAAAGCCAAATCCGCCGGTAAAACTTCATGAATACTTTTCCCAACAAGGAACTCGTTAGATAATCCGAGCCGCGCTAATTCTTCACCTGCGTTAAAAACGTATCTCATATCGCGGTCAAAAATATGGATAAGTCCACCGGGTATATTCGAGATTATAGTAAGATAGCGTTCCTCGCTTTCGCGAACTGCTACTTCTGCTCTTTTACGGTCAGTAATATCAATGAGGAACCCACGCACCAAAACCCCTTCACCTTTTTCATTTCTGCGAATCACTTCGCCTGTAACATTTAGCCAATGAATAGATTGGTCGGGATAAATAACCCTGAAATCGAACCGGTATTTGTCGGAGCCTCCCGGGGCGACTGCATTTTGAATAAAAGAATTGCTCATTTCACGGTCGTCGGGGTGAGTGGCATTCAGAAATGTTTCGAAAGCCCACTTATCCTGAATCTCAAGGCCATACAAATTATCGTGATTTTTTGACCGTGTCATCGAATTGGTCGCAAAATCGAATTCCCAGGCAGCCACATTGGCCAGTTCGGTTGATAGGCGAAGGAGTGCTTCACTTTCGTTTAATTCTTCGTAGAGCCGGGCATTTTTAATCGAAAGGGAGGCTTGGGCACAGACCGTTTCCAGGAGTTTCAACGAATTTTCGGTTGGTTTTTTATCGGTGCGGGTAAACACACATAGCACACCGACACAATTTTCCCCGACCAGAAGGGGCATGGCTGCGTGAAACCGAATATCTTCTCCCCGTAAAACTTCGCGGGTGGCATAATTCAACACCTCTTCACGTGTGTTAAGGATTAAAGGCCTACAATCGAAGACACAGTTTCCGCAAAGGCAGTCGCCAATTTTAATCTGGTTGGTCGTAAAGTCTTTGATGGTTTCGTCCGATGCTTCGCGCTGTACGGCCAGTTCAAAGGTATCGTCCGGATTGATCAGGCAAATGGTTCCCCCTTCCAGCCCCACAATTTGCAGGGCTTCATCCAGGATGTTTTCAAGCCTGGTTTTAAGGCTCAGAACTTCGGTCGTTTTTAAAATGATCCGGTTGAGGGTCTGCAGTTCCCTATTTTTAAGCCGGATATCTTCTTCTGCTTGCTTTTGTTCGGTAAGGTCGCGGATCACAATGCTGGTACGTTCGTTCCCTTCCTTGTCCTTAAAAATAACTGAAGATATTTCGCCAGGAAATTTTGTACCGTCTTTTTTGAGTAATGTCAGTTCGCCAATTGCCTGGCCGGTTCGCTCTCTTTCTGCAAGAAAACCCGGAAGGCGTTGATCGGTAATATCCAACACACCATTTCTTCCTGCCTCGCGGATTTCATCTTCGGTGCCATCGAAGATTTTGCAGGCAAAGTCGTTGGCCGATAAAATAACTCCATCGGTTGTGGAAAATAAAATTGCCACGCTGCTGTTTTCGTAAATCGAGCGGTATTTTTCCTCGCTTTCATACAATGCTAGTTCTGCCCGTTTGCGGTTGGTAATGTCGTGAAAGAAAATTGACAATCCCTCCTTCGATGGGTAAATTCTGTTTTCAAACCAGAGGTCATAAGGCGGATAATATTCTTCGAGGAACTGGAATTCCTGCGTTTCAACAGCTTTATAATAGGTTTGGTAAAACATCTGCCCGACACCTTCCGGGAACTCGGTCCAGATATGTTTCCCGATCATTTCCTGTGGATTCCGGCCAAATAATTCACCGGCTTTTTTATTCATATACGTATAACACCAGTTGGTATCGAGTGATACAAATGCGTCGCTAACACTTTCAAGAATGTTGGACAGGTTTAGGGCATATTCTTTTTCTCTTTTTTCGGTCAGTCTACGTTCGGTAATATCTTCGCCAATACTTGCCACGCCAGTTATTGTGCCTGAAGAGTCGCGAAGGATGGTGTTGCTCCACGAAATATGGCGGAGTTCTCCACTTTTTGTGACAATCGGGTTCTCGAAATGCTTTTCAATTTGGCCGCTATTTAGGGCAATCAAAAACATTTTTTTTGTTTCATTATCAAAGCTGGGCAACATTTGAGCAAACCAGTCGCAGCCGGTTATTTCGTTATTAGTGTATCCAGTAAGCGACAAAAGATATGGATTACAAAATGTCACTTTCGCGTTTATATCGAGTAAGACCGCGATCAGGTTTACATTTTCCAACAATTCATAGAAAGAATGTTCTGAATTAAACGAAGAGATGTTATTAGGGAACCAGAGATTAAATTCCCCATGTTCATTAGGGCTTACATCGTTTAATTTGAACGCTTTAAGCAATAAATTAAGTACTGATTTCTTTAATTTATTCATCATGTTAGTTGTTATTCTTACATTACCGCCTCTCGCAAAATTAATTAATAATGCGAATAAAGGGTTAAAAAACAAGTTTATTAAAAGCGGAGGCCAATTTGGCAAACACATGAACCATCAAACCCATATTCTCTTGATACTCCGAATACCTTGTTCATCTCAAGTAATAAGTCCCCCGGAAAACCCCGATGTCCCCGATAGTCATCGAGGGCGGGGGCGCACATAGTATGATGACAAAACCCAAAGCACCGACCTGTTCATTTCGAAATCCGTTTTTTCGCGGATGAGACCTGCCTGTCGATTTACCTACCTTGGCAGGTGAACCTGCCGAAAGCCATGAGGCATGGAAGCATGGTAGGCATGGCAAAGCAGGAAGCGCAACATTCTATTTCACCATCGCATAAATAACCATCTATTGGAAAAGGGTTCTTATTTTATACACATACACTTTAACTAAGTTGAGTGCGGTTTTTTATATCAAAAAATGACTAACTTTAGTCCCTTATTCATTAGGACATGAAAATTAAGTCACCGAATGCAAAACCGACCACTCAATCAACAAATATTCGCCAAAAGGCAGAATCTTTGCTGAAAGAGAAATCGTTGGCAACTGCTCCGCAACTTCCTGAAGCCGATACCCAGAAACTCATTCATGAGCTTCAGGTACACCAAATTGAGCTGGAATTGCAGAATGAAGAACTTATACTGGCCAATATAAGAGCAGAAAATGCAACCCTAAAATTTACTGAATTATACGATTTTGCTCCAACAGGTTATTTTACGCTTTCAAAAAATGGTGAAATACTTGGATTAAACCTCAGCGGAGCAAAAATGCTTGGCAAAAAGCGTGCTCAGTTAACAAACAATATGTTTGGTTTTTTTGTTTCCGGCAACACCAAACCCATATTCAATCTCTTTCTGAGACAAGTATTTAACGGCAAAACCAAAGAAACATGCGAGGTTACCCTGTCAATGCATGATGAACCTCCCATATATGTTCAACTTTCCGGTGTCGTTACCGAAAGCGGGAAACAATGCCTTATATCATTGGTTGATATTACAGAGCACAAGCGTGTAGAACAAGAGCGGCTCGAAAGCAGCGAAGAGCGTTATCGAATACTCTATGAGAATGCCAAAATAGGTCTTTATCGGACTACTCCCGATGGAACCATCGTCTTGGCAAACAGAGCCTTGGTTAAAATGCTCGGATATCCATCATTCGATGAACTAGCTAAAATAAATGTTGAACATGGTGGTTTCGAAACACCGTACCAACGAAAAGTATTTTTAGATAAAGTAGAACAAACCGGAGAGATAGAAAACTTTGAAACAACCTGGATCCGACAGGATCGCACACCTGTTTATGTGCACGAGAGTGCCCGCGCTATCCGCGATGCAAACGGAAATACGTTGTATTATGACGGGACGGTGGAAGACATAACAAAGCGCAAGCAAGCCGAGGAAGCGCTGATAGAAAGCGAAGAAAAATACCGTGCCCTGTTTGAAACTTCTCTGTATGGAATATCATTATTAGATTTAAACGGTAAAATAATTTTTGCGAACAAACAAGTAGTTAAGCTATTTGGTTACAACCAGGCTTCCGAATTTATAGGCCTGAACGGGTTCGGTCTAATTCATCCTGAAGATAAACCAAAAATGGATCTTTATTTTAAAGAGTTTATTACCACAGGTGTTATTGCAAATTGTGAAGTTAGATCATTAAAAAAAGATGGTTCTGAGTTTATCGGGGAATATTCAGCAACAATAATTAAAAATGCAAACGGCGATCCGGTTTACATGATGGACGTGGTAAGAGACATCACCGAGCACAAACGGGCAGAGGAAGCGTTGAAAAAGAGTGAATTACGATTTGAACAAATATCGGAAAACGCACAAGAATCAATTTGGGAAGTTGATAGTAATGGTTTATACACGTACATAAGTCCGGTTATAAAAGAGTTGTTAGGTTATGAAGCTGAAGAAATCATAGGTCATAAATATTTTTATGATTTATTTGAACCGGAAAGCAAAGAAGTGATGAAACAGAGAGCTATTGGTGCGTTTGCCCGCAAAGAATGCTTCAGAAATTTTATTAATTGTAACATTCATAAAGATGGCAGAAAAGTTATTCTTTCTACCTCCGGTGTTCCAATTCTTGATAAAGAGAATACCCTGATTGGTTACCGTGGAGTTGATATCGATATAACAGAACGCATTCATGCAGAAGAATTGTTGAAATCAAGCGAGGAGCAATATCGTACCTTGTTTGAGCATATTCATATTGGAATTGGCGTTTCGGATATGACCGGTAAAATAATAGCTTTTAATGATGCAATGCTTAAACCGGGAGGCTATTCCCGTGATGATATTATCAGACTCGGAAGCTTACAAAATCTTTATTACAATTTGTCGGACCGGGAAGCCGTGATTTCTTTAATGAATGAGAAAGGATTTGTTAATCAGCATCCTATAAAATTTAAACGCAAAGATGGCTCTTCTTACGACACTTTATTGTCACTTTCATTAATCTATTTTGATAATCAGCCCCGAATCCAGGCGCTTGTAGAAGACATCACCGAACGTAAACAAACAGAAGAAGCTTTGATCGACAGCGAAAACCGTGCCCGTGCAATTATTGACGCTATTCCTGATTTGATCTTCAGACTAAATAAACAGGGGGTTTACATTGATTATAAAGCTGCCAAAGAAGACCTTGCATACCAGGCAGAATCGATTATAGGTAAAAGGAACCGTGATATGATGCCACCTGATTTTGCCGATCTGATTGATGAAAAAATAAAACTTACCCTCCAAACCCGACAAATGCAGGTGTTTGAATATCAATTGCCATTGCCACAAAAAGGGGTTTGCGAATACGAGGCCAGAATGGTCTGTAGCAGGCCTGATGAAGTCATTGTCATTGTACGCGATGTTACTGAGCGTAAAAAGGCAGAAGCCGAAATAAAACGAATAAACGAGAAATTGATAAAACTAAATACCGAAAAGGATAAATTTTTTTCACTCATTGCCCATGATCTTCGTGGCCCTTTCAATGGTTTTCTGGGCCTTACACAATTATTGGCAGAATATACCAATGATTTAACAAAAGTTGAGATACAAAAGATTTCACTTAGTATGCGCGATTCAGCTACCAATCTTTTCCGTTTGCTCGAAAACCTGCTCCACTGGGCGAGAATGCAGCAAGGATTAATTCCTTTTAATCCAAAGGTACTTAAATTGCTTCCGGTCGCAAATGAAAGCATTGAAATGCAGTTGGAATCCGCCAAAATCAAAGATATTGAAATAATTACCGATTTTCCAGCTGATATTTCGGTCTTTGCTGACAGTGACCTGCTGCAAACAGTAATCAGAAACCTCATTTCAAATGCCATTAAATTTACCCCTATAGGGGGAAAGATACATATTTCGGCTAAAACCGGCAGCGACAAAACCGTTGAAATATCAATCAGCGACACGGGTATTGGAATGGACAAAGAAATGATGGATAATTTATTCCGGCTCGATGTTCAAACCAACAGGAAAGGGACTGAAGGAGAGCCCAGCACAGGTCTTGGCTTATTGCTTTGTAAAGAATTTATAGAAAAACATGGTGGAAAATTGTGGGTGGAAAGCGAAGAAAAAAACCTGCCTGCCGGTTTACCTGCCGCCTGCCTGGCGCGCCTGCCTGCCGATAGGCAGGGTAGGCAGGACAGGCATGGAAAAGCAGGTGGATCAACATTCTATTTTACAATACCCTTAAATACTAAATATTATGGGTAGTAAAACTATTTTATTGGTAGAAGACAATCCCGATGATGTCGAATTAACGCTTCGCGCTTTAAAAAAGAACAACATTAAAAATGAAATAATGGTGGCAGTCGATGGAGTTGAGGCATTGGATTTTCTTTTCGGTACTGGAAAATATTCAGGGCGCGATCTCAAATCAATGCCTACTATTATTTTACTCGACCTAAAACTTCCGAAAGTCGACGGACTCGAAGTATTACGCCGCATCCGGGCAAACGACCTGACGAAATTACTTCCTGTGGTTATTCTAACCTCATCAAAGGAAGAAAATGATATTGTTACCGGGTATAGTTTAGGCGTGAACAGCTATGTGCGAAAACCGGTCGATTTCAATCAATTTGCCGAGGCTGTCAGCCAGCTTGGTTTATAATGGTTGCTGCTTAACGAGTTGCCGCCAATAAAGAATGGAGAATTATAAAATGAAAAAAATACTGCGTATATTGTTTATTGAAGATTCGGAAGATGACGCTTTATTACTGTTGCATCAAATAAAGAAGGGTGGATATAGTGTTGATTATGAGCTTATACAAACTTTAATGCAATTAAAAGCTGCACTTCTGGAAAAGAAGTGGGACCTCATTATTTCTGATTATGCAATGCCTCATTTCAATGGATTGCGAGCGTTAACATGCTTAACAGAGACCGGCCTTGATATTCCGTTTATTGTGGTATCAGGCACCATTGGCGAAGAAGTGGCTGTTAACATGATGAAAGCCGGGGCCAATGATTATCTCATGAAGGATAATCTGATGCGGTTATTACCCGCTATTGAAAGAGAGTTGCGTGACTGGGAAAGTCGGGCAGAAAGAAGGCGGCTTAAACAAAAACAAAAACAATTGGAGGTTGAGCGACTATCCAATATGCGGTATTTTGAAAGCATGGATAAGATAAACCAAACCATTCTGGGAACTAACGACCTGGAACAGTTGATGAGGGATGTGCTTGAAACCATGATGTTGGTATTTGATTGCGATCGTTCCTGGCTCTTTTATCCATGCGACCCTGAAGCAACCGCGTTTATTGTCCCCATGGAAATTACCAAACCTGAATATCCGGGTGCCGGAATATTAAATAAGGAAGTACCCATGCCCAAGGACATGGCACAGAATTTACGTGAAGCACTCGAATCTTCAGATCCTGTGACTTATATGGTAGGTTCCGAAAAACCTATTAATAAAGTCAGTGCGAAGCAATTTGGCGTTAAATCAATGATGATGGTCGTCCTGTATCCAAAGACGGGCAAACCCTGGCTGCTTGGCATGCACCAATGTTCGCACAAAAGAGTATGGAAAAACGAAGAAAAGCTGTTGCTTCAGGAGACGGGAAGACGCTTGAGCGATGCACTTACCGGCATGTTGATTCACCGTGATTTACGTAAAAGCGAAGCTGAGAACCGTGCGATTGTTGATGCGGTACCAGATCTTCTGTTTCGGGTCAATCGGGATGGCATCATAACAGATTTCCGAAAACCAGAGCACATGAACCTGTATGTTGAATCAGACCAATTCCTTGGCCGGTCGATTGGTGAGGTGTTGCCTGTTAATGTTTCAGACGCTACCTACCCGGCAATCGAAAAAGCACTTAAAACGGATGAGGTTGTAACATTTGAATATAATCTTACATCAAAAGATCAATACCAATATTTTGAGGGACGAATGATTGCCTTTTCGAAAGATGAAGTTTTGGTATTTGTGCGTAATATCACCGAACGCAAACAGGCGGAGCAACAACTCATCGAAAGTGAACAAAAATACCGGTCCTTAGCTGAATGCTCCCCTGACAATATCATCCGTTATGATAAAGAGTGCAAGGCAGTGTATATCAATCGCAACATGATTTTGACTGTAGGATCTGAGGTTGCTTCTATGATCGGCCAAACACCGATGGAAAGTAATGATTTTCCGGGTACAGTTGACTATCAGGCAAAACTGCAACAAGTAATTCAAACAGGCCAACCCGAAGAATTCGATATTGTAGTTCCTGATACCAAAGGAGAATGGCGTATACATCAAATTCGCATGATTGCCGAATACGACAATGATTGTAACATTATCGGTGCATTGTCCTTTGGACGCGACATCACCGAAGGTAGAATGGCAGAAAATGAAATAGCCCTGATGAATCGCAGCCTGCGAATGCTCAGCGAAGTCAATCAGGCATTAATTCACATAACCGATGAAAAAACCCTGCTGAACGAAGTATGCCGGATTGCTGTTAAAGATGGTGGTTATCGCATGGCCTGGGTAGGGTTTGCAGAGCACGATGAGGAAAGAACCATTGTGCCGGTGGCCCGGGCAGGATTCGACTCAGGTTATATTGATGCGCTTAAATTAACCTGGGCAGATGCTGACCGTGGCCGGGAGCCGTGTGGTACGGCAATCCGCACAGGACAACCATTTGTCGTGCGTAATGTTTTGGAAGAACCCGACTTTTCCATCTGGTTTGAATCAGCCATCAAACAGGGTTATCAATCATTCATTGCTTTACCTTTGATTAGTGATGACCAAACGCATGGCGTGATGGCCATCTATTCAACTGATTCTGACGCCTTCGAAGGCAAGGAAGTTGAACTGCTAAAAGAAATGGGAGATGATCTGGCCTTTGGTATCTCCGCGTTGCATATCCGTACAAACAGGGAAATAGCAGAAAAAGCTCTTCGCGAAAGTGAAGAACGATTCCGCCTGATAGCAGAGAATACGGCTGACACAATAACAGTATTGGATTTTGACCTTAAATTTAAATATGTCAGCCCATCGGTACAAAAACTACGCGGATTCTCAGTCGAGGAGTCAATGGCATTGTCTCTGGATCAGATATTTACTCCGGCTTCCATGCAAAAAATCAATGAAACGTTTGCCAAGCACATGGCATTGGAAGCAACAGGAAAAGCCGATCCATCGAGAACAGAGACACTTGAACTTGAGGAGTATTGTAAGGATGGCTCTATCATCTGGGTTGAGATTGCAGTGTCCTTTATAAGAGATGTCAACCTCAAGCCAACCGGAATACTAACTCTTACAAGAGATATTACTAAGCGGAAACTGACCGAAGATAAACTGAGAATACTTTCACGCGCTGTGGAACAAAGCCCTGCATCCATCATTATCACCAATACCGAAGGACTAATAGAATATGTCAACCCCAAATTCACCTCTGTAACAGGATATTCAACGGAAGAAGTACTCGGGCAGAACCCCAGGATTTTAAAATCAAACGAGCAAGGTACTCAATATTATGAAAAGTTTTGGAAGACCATCACCTCGGGGAAGGAGTGGTATGGTGAATTCCATAACAAGAAAAAAAACGGAGAACTATTTTGGGAACTTGCCTCTATTTCACCAATATTTGACACAGATGGTGCAATTACGCATTATCTGGCAGTGAAAGAAGATATCACGGCCCGCAAACAAACAGAGATAGAGTTGATAAAAGCCAAAGTAAAAGCCGAAGAGAGCGATCGGTTAAAATCAGCCTTCTTAGCCACCATGAGCCATGAACTGCGCACACCCTTAAATCATATAATGGGGTTCAGCGATTTGATGCAATCGGGCATCGATTTGGAGAATACAGTTGAGTTTGCCGGCATAATTAATAAAAGCGGGCATCACCTGCTCAATATGATTGAAGATATCTTTGAATTGGCCATTACTGAATCTTCAGGAATAAAACTAAGAAATGAAACTTTTAAGATACTCGATCTTTTTTTAATTAGTCGATCTACACTTACTGAAATTAGGGATGCTTCCGGAAAAAAGGATCAAATTGAACTTGTTTTTAGACCTGATAATGAACTTATTAACAGTCAAATTATTGCCGACAAGAATAAGATTACCCAGGTATTGACAAATCTCTTTAGTAATGCCGTCAAATTCACTCAAAGCGGTACCATTGAATTTGGGTTTCATCAAAATACACCCGGATCGATTACATTTTTTGTTCGTGACACAGGCATTGGAATTCCAAAGAATCAACACGCGTTGATATTTGATTTTTTCCGCCAGGGCGATGATTCACACACAAGAATATACGAGGGTATTGGTATTGGCCTCGCCATTTCAAAGAAGATTATCGATGTGATGGATGGCTCGTTAGATTTTGAATCGGAACCAGGCAAAGGAACTACATTTTATATCACTTTACCTGTAAAAATTGATACATTAAAAGCTCAGAACGCCGAAATTTTATCACAACCTGCCTTTCCTGTATTTGCAGGTAAGGTTATTTTAATTGCTGAAGATGATGCGGTAAGCATGGACTTAATTAAAACATTTGTAATGAATACCCAAGCTACAGTGGTTGAAGCAAACAATGGGAAGGAAGCTATTGAGAAGATGATTGAACCTCCCGATGTCATCCTGATGGATTTATTCATGCCTGTCATGGATGGTTATGAGGCAACGCGAATTATTAAATTAAAACATCCTGATATACCTGTTATCGCGGTTACAGCTTATGCGCTTTCTAAAGATAAATCAAAAGCATTTGCGGCAGGTTGTGATAGTATTATTTCCAAACCAATAAATAAGGAAATTTTATATGGCGAACTGACAAAATATTTAAAGTCGAAGTGAGAATCTTACAATAGCTGTTTTGTTGAAATTGCGTTGTTCTTGAAGATCAGAACTTAAACAGAAGGGTTTTTTTTGCAGTCGGCTAAAGCCAGACTGCAATCTTGAGTTTAGCTAATTTTGCAGTCGGCTAAAGCCAGACTGCAATGGATTGATTCTATTCGGTTTTATTCATTTACGATGAACATGTTAAAAGCACATCCATTGCAGTCTGGATTTATCCGGCTGCACGATCAAATTCTTAAACAACCAATCACCTTGCAATTCAGACACTAAATGTATGAAAGATGTAACCTTTTTCTATAATTATGTAATACTTTCAGCACCTAATTGCTACATCTTTGTAACTGGTTGTAAATTTGGTTCCCCGGCCAAAAATGCTTAATTTTGAAAAAATGACTTTAAAACCTATCATACTATTTAAATATGGCGGCAATGCCATGACCGATCAGAAGCTTAAGCGACAGGTGTTGATAAATATCTGCGCTATTAAAGAAAAAGGCTGTCATGTGGTGATTGTTCATGGTGGTGGACCATTTATTGAAAAAATCCTGAAAGAAGCCCATGTAGAATCAGAGTTCATTGATGGATTGCGGAAAACAACATCAGAAGCCATGGAATATGTGGAAATGGCTTTGAAAGGAAGAGTCAACGGAAATTTGGTCTCGATGATTAACGCTATGGGATATAAAGCAGTTGGGCTGTCGGGCAAAGATGGTCAAACGGTTATTGCTAAAAAACATATCCACCTGCGCGAAGAAAATGGAGAAGTCCAACAGGTTGATTTGGGACAAGTGGGTGATGTTGACAAAGTGAATCCCGCATTGATACATCTGCTTTTGGAGAATGATTTTATTCCGGTGCTCACCTGTCTGGCTTCTGACCAAAACGGATTGGACTACAATATAAATGGCGATATGTTCGCTGGTCACCTGGCCGGTGCACTTAAAGCCGATCAGTATATCATTTTAACCGATGTGGATGGATTGTTAATCGATAAGGACGATCCGGCTTCCATTCTTCGGATAATACCGATTTCCGGGTTAATCAAATTAAAAAATGAGCACATCATCCAGGGAGGCATGATCCCAAAAGCCGAATCATGTGAAGTCGCCTTGAAAAATGGTGCCGGGTTAGCGCGGATCATCAATGGGACAAAGCCTGAACAGATTCCCTCCATTTTTGAAGATCAAACTGTAGGAACGATTATCAGAAAGTAGTAACTAAAAATTTTATAATGACACAAAAGCTCAATGCAACATATAACGAACAGGATAAAAAATATTATTTACAGGTTTACAAACGGTACCCTTTAACACTTGAACGTGGTGAGGGTGCTCATGTATGGGACGTGGAAGGCAACGAATACATCGATGCTTTGGGTGGTATCGCAGTGAACAGTGTGGGTCATTGTCATCCCAAAGTGGTGAAAGCCATTCAGGAACAGGCAGCAAAATTGATTCATATCTCCAACTTTTATCTAAGCGAGCCTCAAATGATGCTGGCTGAAAAGCTGGTTAGATTGTCTGGTTTAGATCGGGTATTTTTTACCAATAGCGGAGCCGAATCGGTTGAAGGCGCCATAAAAATTGCACGGAAATATGCCCATGGCATTCAAAAAGGAGGAAACATTATTTCGTTTGAAAACTCATTTCATGGGCGTACTTTAGCCACCATTGCCTCGGGTAAAAAAGCCTATCAAAAAGGGTTTGAACCTATACCTCAGGGTTTTATGCAAGTGCCTTTTAATAACATGGAGGCTGTAAACAGAGCTGCCAATAACCAAACAGCAGCCATTATCATCGAACCTGTTCAGGGTGAAGGGGGTGTAAATGTGGCCTCAAAATCCTTTCTTAAAGAGTTACGAACATTTTGTGATGAGCAGAACATCGTGTTGATTTTTGATGAAATTCAGTGTGGTGTGGGTAGAACAGGAAAAATGTTTGCCAAGGATCACTATGGTGTAAATCCCGATGTCATGACGCTTGCAAAGGCATTGGGTGGTGGTGTGCCAATCGGGGCCATTCTTTCCAACGAAAAAGTGAGCGCTGCCATGGAGTTTGGCGATCACGGGACTACTTTTGGTGGAAACCCCTTGGCGTGTGCCGCTTCCTTGGCAACCCTCGAAGTAATTGAAACTGAAAACCTGATGCGTCAGGCAGAAGAAAAGGGAAATTGGTTGAAAGAAAAAATCACGGCAATCAAAAATCCGGGTATTGTAGAAATACGTGGAAAAGGATTGATGATAGGAGTGGAGTTTAATTTTGAAACCAAACCTCTTGTGCAAAAAATGCTTGAAAAAGGTGTGCTGGCCAATGCTACCTCCGGAAATGTACTCCGCCTGGTTCCTCCGTTAAATATCAGTTATGAGGATCTGGAAAAAGTGGTGGATGTGCTAACCAAATCATTAAA
>Ga0100381_1002608_pt1 | contig 16042 bp, 22 predicted proteins | sample CryGeymeta201505_FD_80416 | JGI IMG/M metagenome (GOLD analysis project Ga0100381, IMG submission 80416) | Groundwater microbial communities from Crystal Geyser aquifers in Utah, USA - Crystal Geyser metaG 2015-05 | ecosystem: Environmental > Aquatic > Deep subsurface > Groundwater | place: USA...
CTCAACAAGATGTGCTCAGTCGATAAAAGCACTCGTATGCAAAAATAATAATTTATCGAGCTCAACATCAAAAATTTTGTCAGCCTTCATAACTTCAACTAACCTATATTGACATCTTCCAAAAGACTAGAAGACAGCAAGAGATCAACAGCCAACCAAAGTCCAGCCAACAAGATAAGAAGAAGCAAAAGCAAGGGCAAAGGGATGAGCAAGTAAAATGGCCGATAAAAGGAGTATAAATTAGGTAGAAGAAAGAAGAGCACAGAAAAGCCGGAAGGAAGAAAAAGGTCGATGGAAAAAGAACATACGGGGGCTAAAACTTTTACACCAAAAGAATAAGGATCGACCTTCACCGCCTCCATGCTTCCCTAAAGCTAAGCCAATATTGACAGATTCTAAATAATAAATTAAAAGATACTAGTCAACCAGCTAGATTTCTGCCGCTTCATGTACTACCTCATTCAAAACAGCAGATATCTACCTCTTGGAGAGTAAACCCTTGAACGAATCACCATGGTTCTTTTCAAACATTTGATCAAGCTAATCAAACAACTAGTCGATGTCAAAAACAATCCATTCAAGCTACCACATTGGGACAGCTTCAAACAGTCTCAAAGGTGCAGACATGTTCTGGCCACCTTTACTGAATATCTTGAAAAATATGAAAAATAGTACTTGAAACACTTGAAGGAAGCCAACATTAGTGTTATCAAGGAAATCAATCAAAAATATAGCTAGTTAGGAAGTACTGAACCCCTTTCGGTTTCTTACTATCGAAAAGTGCAAGCTTTGATTGTGCCTGCTCTCAAGGAAGCGCTGATTAGTCCTTTGGTTCAAGTTGGATAAAACAATAGAGGATACATGGAGGGAGTTCGCTGTTTGATGCAGTACTATAGATGGATTGAGCTCAGCTCCCGACATCACTAAAACTACGTCCTCCATAAAAATTTAGGAATCCAGGTTGTCAAACATTTCAAAAACAGCGAAATAGCACCTGAGACGTTCGTAGCCCTGGCAGAGTAAATCAAGGGCCTGTGATGGTTTATTTATTGCTGTGATATTAATAATAATGGGCAATAGTGAATCATAGTTTGAGGTGCAGTTCAACAGTCTCTATCGATTTGTCGGCTTGGTGGAGGATCGGCTCTTCGGCACTGTCAAAATATACCGCAAGAACAAGTTTAATTTTGACTACATGATGGTTCTCTAACGGCCACTGAAAGACTTCATTGGCAAGGAGAACGGCAACCCGGCTGTCCAGTACCTCAACAATCGGCTGCAGCTCATCCGGAAGTACCAAAATGGATACACAGCTCGCCTCTCTTTCAGTAAGATCCTTTAGCGTAGTCATCATCCTATACAGCAGGAAGACTGAAATGCTAATAGCCCAACGTTCGGCTCTACCTCTAGTACTACAACCACACCCTCAGCGATTACCTGGTGGCCCTCAGAGCCAACAAGTTTAGCCTCACCTTGGATTAGTCCATGTTTGTGGCCAGCAGTTTGGCTGAAGGAATGATGGTGCTCAAAAGTAAGGACTGGTCAACTTAGAGATGGAAATTTAAGACTTTTGGATCACCCTCGAAAATATATGGGTTTCAGTCGATCAGGGAAACCTCGTCATAAATCCAGTATACTTAATCTATGAAACCGCAGCCTAGGGTCATCGATCCAAACAGGTCAAGCAAATCAACAGCTCATTTCAACCTCTCGATCTAGCCTCCTCACACTGCCAACTCCACACTCCCTCCATCATCTAACATTCCCACGATTCTCCCTAGCACATCCAAATCCAAAACATCATAGAAATCTACCTCGAAATGACTCGATACATAGATCCCAGGTAGCTGCTCGGCGCCAAAAGGCTATACAAACAAATAGTTAATTGCAGGTCGCTTCTAGAACTGCAGTCTTACCTGGGGAGTAATTGCTAGGAATTGAATGTGGAGCAGTTTGCTGACACAAAAGAGTCTCAAACTTTATATACTCGCAGGGCCGATTGATAATATCTTATTTTTGAGAATTTTAGAGAGAATAGGTTTCAAATAAGAAAGCTCGGTTTATTAATTACTTTTTGAAGATGAGCAAGTGTTACGAAAATTTCTCCATGTTTGATGACTTCCTCACCCCTCAGTTCCCGGACGACCTGCTTCCCCTCCTTAACGGCCTAGAGGTCTAAAAAACTCCAGATCCCAGCTCAACAGAAAATCAATCTGCCAATCTAGACATCATCGTCAGCAAATTTCTCAATGATGGAGAGCTCAACGACATCGAGCTTCAGCAGCTGTCTTAGAAGGAGAGATAGGTCTTCGAGGAGGTTCAGAGGAAGAGCCTAATGGCCAAAAAAAGACCTGACTAGTATCAGAAACTGTTCTACAGAAGGGCCTTTAAATATGCAGAAAGGGAGTTTTTCGGAAAAAAGAACAAAAACAAGAGCAGAAAGATGAGCGGCTTCTACCACTACTATTTTGGATCCACAGCAAAATGTATGAACATTCCTCTCATCAATTTTTACCACCCAGATAAAAAAACTCGACCAGGGCTAAGAGTTGGCCAAAAGTCATTCAACAGGTCCTATGTGAAGCTTCTCCTGAGATCTGACGTATTCAGAGAGGTCAGTCGAGCTTACAGAGGAAGATTTTACCAGGAGTGCGTGGAGTAACGCCAGAAAAAGGTGGGAACTTTTGTTTCCTATCTCAAAGGTGTTGTCAACAAGTACGGAAGCGATCGAAACAAAATGAGATAAGCCATAAGGTCCAGTAAGTGCAAAGTGCCCTGGAACAACCATTAGATAGCAGAAGCAGACCGTCGAGCTCTTGACGATCTTTAAAGATATCAGTTTCAGTCAAGTGAAACTGGTGGAGACGAGGAAGAAGCATCCGAGGAAGTCGATGACTTCAGCGACATTTCTCATGAAATGATAGCCGAAGAGCCCTGATCCATCCCACCCTCAATTTAAGTCTGAATAATGGAGCAGTGTTCAGTGAAACTAGTGAATTTTATCATTTTTCGATGAGCCCGATGGCTGCCTGGAGGTAGTCCAACAACTTTGAATCTCCATACTCGTAGGCAGCATTGAATAGTTGTGCCAATTTAAAACTATTCGCTGCCACTTCGTTCTTCAGCATGTTATTTTAGTTTTTTAGCTAGGTCAGCTCTTCCTGTATTTTAGAATTATTCCTCATTGCTGACGCATCTTCCTTTTTTATAATATACCCCTCCTGACGAAAACCTTCATTTCTCAGCTACTCAATTTCCTTCTCAGCATCTGCAAGCAAATCCTTGTATCTCTTCAACTCTTGATCTTTTTTGGATACCTTTGATATATTTTTTTTCTCCTACTCGATCTCAATAAATTCTTTGGATTTGAATTACTGTGACTTTTTCTTTAATTGATTCTCCAAACCTGTGATGGTCTTCTGATCATTTTTGGCTCGATCCATTTATTATTTTTATTTTTTCTATAGCTTCTCTTCTAATTTTTTTATGTTGGCCTTGAGAGTCTCATTTTCACCTTCAAGCTCATGAATTCTTTTGGTGAGTTATGGCACTTTCTCCAAGGCTGTCTTTTCTTTATTTTTCAAGGAATGGGCTAGTTCATCTAACTTGCTGATGGTAGTATTAATTCTGTCCATCTAGAGGGATATCTTGTCATCGTGAAAATCAATCCTCGACATATTCAGATCCCGACTCGAGGCATTCAGTACGCTTCATAAAGACATGATCTACCTTGCCACCTAGCTGAACCCTTCCTATTCGAGCGAGTAAGTAAAGGTCACCTCGACATTGGCATTTGGATCGGGACATTGCAACAGAGGAATCGTGACTAGCTTACCTTTGTGAGCTTATTTCTACCTTATAGCTGCTGATTGATCACTTGGGCGATGTTGTATTTGGCGTATCCTCCACTTTTGACCCTCCCCTCATAACTGATGACTGCCACCACCTCCGTCTACTATCCTCAAATACTTACATTTTTGTCCTCGTATATGCCCTTGCTCTCATCATAGACCAGATTGAATTCCAGGGTCAGATTTTCGTCATAACTGGAATAGCCATGATCATGGTTGACCAATCTAGTTTCTGCTTTGTTCTGATCTGGATCAGGCAGGGTGTACGTCTTTTCCACATGATGCGTGTTTGAAATTTGATGTTTTTATTGATTTGGAGACGATGGAAGAGGGCGTTCACTTTGACTTTGTGGGTCTTTTTACTCTGCATGTTTATATTTTATTCAATTTAGTATTAAGAATGCAAGCTCAGCAAATCAGAGATAAATACAAGCGTATCCTCGAAGAACCTGAATAATAGGACTCGGATGATTAATGGGAAATCGCCTACTCCAACATGACCAAGCAACGTAAGAAAAAAATACTGACTTAAAGCAGTGTCAACATACCATCAAGCGGCTAGTTCTGTGAGCCATCCCAAGGAATGCTGGCCCTCAAACAAAAACTGGCACAATGTCTGAGCAACTGCAAAACTCACTGCAAAGAGATAGAACAGCTCAAAAAATAACATCTTTTGTTCGATGAGGAAAGACATGAATGGAAGCAAGAGTCGAATTAACTGCATAAGCAGATCGAATAAGAAAAAAACAATGTTAAGGCTCACGCCGACAGGATCAAAGAGTTAGAGAATGAGAATGAGTAGCTGATGGGCAAATGTCAGGAACTAGCTGTTGAGAAAGATTTGCAACATAAACAAGCAGATTTTTATAAGGCTTAGCTGAGTCAGCTCAAAGTTGAACTCTAGAGAAAGGAAAGGGAATTCAGGAACTGCGAGAAAGATTTCCGATCATTCGAAAGAGTCAAGAAAGACAATTAATATCTTAAGTTGGATGTTGAAAGACTCGGCTCAATTGTCGAGGATTCCATGAGAATGGGAAAGGTGAGATGTGAGCTGATGAAGAAGCATTTTCTGGGAAAACCTCACAGAGAGATGTAATTTTGGTACCCTCAGCAACTAGTTGGAGAGGTTGAACATTTTCTGAAGAAAAGTCAAGTGGGACACGGAAACAAATAATTCACCTCCAATCTCATTAAATTCATTGACAAGCTCATTGAAAAATCAAAAGAGGACTCCAAAAGCAGACCATTAGGTGCAAGCAACTCCAAGCCTAAAGACAGAGAAACCAATAGTCTCAAACGTTCCAACAAATTGTATACAATCGACTACTCAACCAAGAAGAACAGCTACAATCTCAACAGCCTCAGAGACGAACACATCAACTTGAGATCAAGCACAGGTGCTTTCTGGAAAGGTGCTGAGTCCAGACTCACCAACAGCGGAAGCAATTCTTCAGCCAATCCAAGCTTGGCAATCATCAAATCAAGTTGCTGGGACATCGTAAATGAATTCAGAGATATTGTATTCTCTTTGCTTCTGTAGAAAGAAATCAAGAGAAAGAAAATCAAGAAATTGATCGATTCGATGAGCAGCAGTTTGATGGAAATGTTTGAGAGTCATACAACTCACAATGAGTTTAGTTTTGGAGACAAGAATGATTTTGGGCAGATGAGGTTGGTATCTGACGATGTGACTGCCCCTCTCAAATGATTGTTTTTTGTTATATCCAGTATTGATAAACATCAGGGATAGTATAAATGCTTGGTCGAAAATATCACAGTCCCTGACGCTCTCTTAGGGTTCTCAAGTATTGAAGAACAGGTTTAGGATACCACCGTTTTGGCTTCAGCCCCTCAAACCAACACAAATGTCCTCCCCTTTCGGTAGCATAAAGTGTAATGTTCTTGTTTCCCTGAATGCTTTCCAAAGGCATTGATGTGTAACTAACAATAGGATCATCCTTTGACAGCATCATCAAAGTTTCCACCTTTAGACCTTTGATCTCGTCATCAGATATTGACAGTTCGTCGAAGATGGCCTTGGCTGAAGGAAAACCTGTGATCTTGGAGGTGAGTCTGCCATGAAACTCCCATAAATTCTGAGAAGCTTTAACCTCATCCATATTGACCACTCCGTTCTCATGCCAAAAATTCATCTGCTTGTGTCTGGTCACCGTTTCCTATATATATCTTTTGACAAAAAATTTCTGATAAATGCCCGACATGTCATCTACAACCTTGGTGACATTCAGGGGAGGTGCCAGAGCGACAAGACCTTTGATGTTGGGTAAGGGTTTTCTGTGAAGAAAATATCTCATGAGGTAGTTTCCCCCGAAGCTTGTTCCTACCATATAAATGGGACTGGTAGGATAACGGCCTGAAATGGTCTATAGTGCAATTTCCAGGTCTGTGAAAGTCATTCCAGTAAAAGGTAATGGGCTGGTCATTTCATTGTTGATTCCTCTGCTGTTGAGACAAACACAGCAGTAGCCCTCCTCAGCTGCAGGCTTCATGAGCTCTTTTATGTAGTTCATCTAGCTGCCGCCTGTCAGTCCATGCATCACGAACAGAATAGGAGGGCTCTAGGTCTGTTCCGGTGCCAGCCAATCAAGCGATATATGACCTCCATCTTCGAGGAACAGTCTCTATCTTTGAAAGGCATAAGGAAATAATGGCTCAGTGATGTTGTAGACTGACTGAAGGAAAGGATGGGAGAGGTAGGGTGTAGGTCGATAGCCCTCTCTGACTCTGTTAGCGTTGGGCATAAGGGTAACAGCTTTATTTTTGAGCAGTTGGGCCAGGTTTTTAATTTTCATTTCCGAACAATTAATTTGATTATACGAACTAATGTAGTTTACATATATGGCCCACAGAGCATATTCTCTTTCAGTCAACAACAATTGTCACCTTCCCCACATCCGCTTAAGCCTTCAAATTATTGAAAACACTTCCGTTCGCATTCAAAAAAAAAAACAAAAAATTATCAGTTGGACATATCAGTAATGCTTCAGCTATGATAGGGCTGCCTCTTTCAGCAAGTTGAAGTTACTCACTATGGCCTCTCTCATTCCCTCTTCCAGACGGTTCAAGGCGTCATCGTTCTTCTTGCTTCTCTGACCTCTTTTGATATCCTCTTGAAGCTGACGGTAGGCTTCCTCCAATTCTATGTTTTTGTTGAGAAGAGTGCTGTTGAGCTGTTAGTTTTTATCCTCCAGTCGGTTGACCTGCTCCTTCAATTTTTAATTTTCATTCCTCAGATAATCAATCTGATCCTCGACGCTATTAGACCTCTCTACTTTATCACTGTAAGCTTGGTACAGCTCCTGATATTTTTCCTAACTCAACACTGGCATACCTTGAGTTCGTTGTAGGAGATCTATTTCTGTTGATACTGTCGACTGGGTTTGTAGGATTGGACAGGTTGCGATCGAGCAGGTTTGCTGCGTTGAGTCGGCTAATAGTAGCTTTATCCATAAAGATCTGAGTTAGAGGTCAACTACCTAGGATTGGCTTGGTTGGATCCATGCTTGTTATTCAAAATTACTATTAAAAATTACTATTCGTTCATGAAGCATTCACCTTTTTATTGATAGTTCGTCAGAAAGTAACAGTTGATGATATGTGCCTGTAGAAGTTATTTAATTTTTAAATAGTTCTGATATAATTTGATCTAAATGGGACAAGGATGTGCCAAGGTCTAAAGAAATGTATTGGTCATCGTCAATACCTCCCTATCTTCCACTCGCTAATTCATCAGATAAACACACACCAAACTGCAGCAAAACTAAAAATGTCACTGCTTTTCTTTGGTCAAATATGAGGAAGGATGTACAACAGTTATCTCAGCAACTGATCAAAAAGCTCTGGATGCGATTGATCTGGTGTTCGTGGTGGGTGAAAATCAAGACCTTTTTAAAGTATTTTCTTTGTATGTGGGTAGAAATACACCCCCTATATTCGGCATCGGCAACACCAACGATTATTAGTCTCCAATGCTATATAACTTCCCCTTCCAAAATGCTGATATCGTAAGTTCTCTTGTTTTTGACTAACCAAACTGGAACAACCTGCCAACCGACAACCTCATGAAGTTAGAACTATCAACGGCATGCAATAAAATAGGAGAGGCCACCTGCCAAGTGGAGATCAACAAAGCCATGAATCAGGCTGTAGTCGTCATCAACATCTACATTGAGAACAGTTGTGAGAAGGAAATAATCAAAATAGGGCAGTTCAAAGGGGATGGACTGTTGATCTCTACTCCTTTGGGCTCTTTCTGCAAAAGTTTAACATTCAATGGACCCCTCATGGATCGTAACATGGAAAATATCCTGATTACCCCTATCTGTCCTCTGTCAATGAAGTTCAGACCCCTATGCCTGCCAGCATCGACTACGATCTTCCTCTAAATAGACAAAAGTAGTCGTAGTTAGACGGTGGAACTCTACATTGATGAAACAAGCCAACATGGTCTTTTGACTCAGGGTGAATTCATGAGGATTCGAATGAGTAGTAATAAGACCCGCATAATATCCACCCTTATTTAATCAAATTAATAATTTTTCATCAGAAACCTGAAGACCGTGCTACGCTGGGGCTAGAACTACGAAAACATCTAGATATAACCAGCAAAGTTAAAGCGTCGGATGTCGACCTTCACGCCGAGTGAGAACGATTGATGTCAAAAAGATATTAGCTTTGAATGCATTATTTAAATGTAAAAATATAAACAGGGTAACAAACTTGGTGATGGTAGCTTCGGCACAGTCGTCAAGGCTCTCAACGAACACACCGGACAACTTGTCGCCATCAAGAAGATGAAGCAGTAGTATAAGGATTGGAAAGAATGCGTGTCCTTAAATGAGGTCCGGATTCTCACTAAATTGCACCATCCGAATATCGTCAAATTGCTCGAACTCATCAAAAAAGATAATCAACTCTATTTCGTCTTCGAGTACATGCACCGCAACGTCTATCAGCTGCTCCAAGAAAAGGGAAAACTACCTCATCATGAGGTCCGAAACATTGCCTTTCAGACACTCCAAGCCTTGGCCTATATGCACAGGAAAGGATACTTCCACAGAGATATGAAGCCGGAAAATATGCTGGAACATAATAACACCATCAAACTAGCTGACTACGGACTCGCACGTTAAATCAGAGCTAAGCCACCTTTTACATAGTATGTTTCGACCAGGTGGTATCGGGCACCCGAAGCTCTGCTTAGAGGAAGGAACTACAGTTCACCAATGGATCTTTTTGCCCTTGGAGCTATCATAGCTGAGCTGTACACAGGATTACCCCTTTTCCCAGGGGCAACAGAAAGAGATCAGCTGGTTAGAATTTTGCAACTGATGGGAACACCTACCAAGGACGAATGGCCAGAAGGATATCGCCTGGCTGCTCAGATGAAATTTGATATCCCGAAGTATGAAGGGGCTCCAATATCAAAAGTAGTCCCTTAAGCTCCTCCTGAGGCCCTGAATTTTCTAAATAGTTTATTACAAGTGTCTCCACAAAAAAGAATGACAGCTCAACAGGCTCTCCAACATGATTACTTCAAAGTCAAGACAATCGAAAGGCCTCTAGAGGTAGTTGACAACATGAAGGGCCACTACGAGCATGAGGAAGGCTGGTCAATAAAGGCTCGATATCGTCCGGGTAGAAAATGCAAGCTGTGAATGTGAAAAATCAGCTCATATTTATATTTTTATTGTGGCCAGGTGAAAAAATCATATCATCAATCAAAATTTACTTTCCAAACTTCCCATTCCTTCAGCAAAAAGTGATTACCGCACTTCTGCCCCGTGAACAGTGTCGTCGAATGTTGATTGCACTATTTGTATCTGCTGTTGCCGTAAGAATAAGGAAATTCACTGTAACTTGTTTTGTCTACATTTGCATTGTGGCAGATAGCCAAGTCAGCCCCAGCTCCAAAGGTGGGGCCAAAGTTAACCGAGTTGAAAATGGCACTCTTTTAGTCGATTAGCTTCATTTTTTGTTTTAGAGATAGAGAAAACAAGAATGACTACCTTCTAACATCAGAGTGAAGAGTGTTGGCAGTTGACCTCCAAGGAATCGAGGTGAAGCCTCCGATAATTTTGTTAAACTCAGTCTTAACAAGAACCAGAGTGTTTGTTTCTCCATCACACAGTTGATGAAAATCCTTGACTGAAAAGTTGTGCTCGCTGGCTCGATAAAGCAAAGTAGCATTTGTCAGATTTCTGGTTTAGAATAATTTACCCAAAAAAATGCTTTCCTATCTTCCATCAACCAACTTGCTCCCTGGCAAATCTAAAGGTTTTTTCAAATTGACACTGATTTCCTTCAAATCAATTTTCTTCGGTTATTTCTTGACCGAACGCCTGAGAGTCTTTTTGGGAGTTTCTTCCTCTGTTTTGACCCTTGATACTCTAGCAGGTTCATCAAGGTCAGGAAATGATAGCTCTGGCTCAATATCTTTCAAGAAGCATTTCTTCCATATTTTGCTGTCAACAATTTCCCTTGCATCACTATAAACCTCGGCTTGTTTTGAGTTGATATAGTCGATAAACTTTCTGAAGCCGGGATTGTTGTTTTTGGGCACAAAATTAAATAGCTCATCACTAATTTACGCCACTTGCTGACAGGTAATATCTGTAAAATCTCTATTAGACAATCCGAGAATAGTTTACAGCTTTCTGCCATCTTTTGTGATTCCTGTCAGCAAAATTTTTCTTATTACTTTGCCTAACCTGCTTTTTTATTTTTCTATCTCCTCATGAATCAAGGTCTCGAAGGTTCTAAAATATTTTTGGAGTGCTTCATTACATCCAATGATTGATTCATGACTGTATTTCTCTAATCTTTCAAAATGCATTCCCAGTTGCTCTATACTGATCGTCTCATGATTGGAAACTCCCTTTTTGTGTCCATTATCAACCCCTTTAAGACAGTCGTAACAGATCCTACAGTTGAGTTTGCAATTAGAATCGTTGCCAATGAACTGAAATGCCTTTCCATGCTTGAAGCAGGTATCGTAGCTCATGTTCATTATTGTTTCCTAATGCTGGTATTAATTAGTTTATTGAAGGTTATCATTTATTTTAATTTAAAAGATAACAGCATGTACGGTGCAGAGTAAAGGGTCTAGTTCTTCCAAAGCTAAAGTTAGTTCGGATCCTAGACCAGCCTCAACAACTCACGATATTTCGATTTCACCAATGAAATCATCTCAGAGACCGACAATCTCTTTCTGACCCTCAAGAGGTAACTGCTCCCCAACGAACAACATAATGAACAAGATAAAATCAAATACGTCCTGTCAAGAGCACAAATTCTTTACAAAGACACCATACCTGAGCATATGGCCTATCTTCGTAAGATATAGGCACCTTCTAATGCCAGAGGACAGGTGGAAGCTTGTTCTGAAAAATTACATAAATTGCTGAGAGATTACGAGAGCTTGAGGAACAGTACTATGATCTATAAACAATTTTTCAACATATATGGAAAGGAATTCGGATATCAGCACGGAAATAATTTTCAGAAAGGAGAAAGATTGCTGCAAATCTAAGCTAGTGAAGATGCTGTCTTGAAACCATAACTCATACAGATCAGCTACTCGACCCGAGCAAAGCTAAAGGCAACTCCTAGAGTCTTCATGAATGCCAACCCTGCAGGCAACGACAAGGAGGTCGGCAACTTGAGAGAAGAAGTCCATCTTTTGAAGAAAAACATTGAGGATATGAAGAAAAAGCATGACCTGGAGCTGACAAATTAGAGACTGTTGGCTGAAAAAAGAATTAGAACGTATCTTAATGCTCAGCTGCCAAACAGTAGCGGTAGTCTTTCTCAAGTTTCATCTGAACTTGAACAATACAGCTTCAAACTGTCATGCTCGGAAGAAGAAAACAGAAATTTAAAACAAACCCTCGAATAAAATGATCTTGCCTTGGAAGTTCTTAAAGCATAAAATGCTTCTCTGAAGAGTTAAATATAGTCATTAAGGAAGCGAGACATCAACATTTAAGAGGAGAGTGTGCATGACAAGTCCTATAATACTGATATCAACGACAAAGAAGATCGAAGAGTTGAAAAGAGACTCAAAATTGTGCTTCATGAGAACGAAATTTTGAAGAATCAGCTGAGGACCGAAAGACAAAAATTATACAGATTGACAAGCGACCTTTCAGATGAATAGAGAAAAGATCTGGAAAGTTACAAAAGACAACTCGAGAGAAAAAACAATTAATTCTAAAAATTACAGGCAGATTATGACAAACAAAGAATCGAACTCGTCCAGCTGACATACAACTACAAAAATGTTTCTAAATTCAACGAGTAGGTCAAAGACTAAAATTAATAACTCAAGAAAAGATTCAAGCTAATGAACAAGTAGCAGCTAAACATCTTGCCTATTCCTGCGGCCACAGAGATCGAAACAACAATGAGCGTGTCCAGAAAGCTACAAGTTTCTCACTACGATGGAGAAGGAATAGAGGGACTTCCCTACTACGATATTTTGACAAAGGAGTTCAAAATTAGATACAGAAGATCCTGTTTGAGAGATAAATAGCTGCTTCACAAATCTAATGGAATTGAGATCGGAGTCATCAGCAGTGTTTAAAAACCCAACAAAATTGAGCTGCTCCTTCATCTAACAAATTACAGCGATTCAATTTTCACAAAAGTAAAGGGAAAAATTCTCAACGCCAATGACAATAAAATCAATGGGGAAAATATTGATTTGGGTACACTTGTTCAAAATGATCAAGTGAAAATACCTGTTTCCCTCGTCATAAACCATTATCCTCTTGGCCCTGTCATCTTGCTGCTTGAATACCAGACCGACCACAGGGAGTAAATCCGAGTGCTTCTGCCAGCCCACATTTTCAAAATGATGTAATTCGAAGAGCTGAAAGAACCAATCCGAGACCCATACAGAGTGTGCATCACAACATAAAGAAAAATAATGAAGAACATTGATGACTTCAAACAATATGTAAAAAGTGCCAAGGTCACAGATGGAGTCATTAAATTATCAGCCTATCACCGACACACTCATACCGAAGTCCATATGAATTTGGTTCAGACAAAAGACGGCATCGATCTCCTTTACAGACATTATGAAGGAAACAACGACATTACTGACTATTTCATCAAAACTTTGATATTCCTTCTTGGAAAATGATTTTGTATCATATTGAATCCTACATGATCATTCTTCTTCAGGAGGCTTCTGGTTGCCTTCTTCCTCTTTGGGAATGTTTGGTTCCGGCTGTTCCTCTCTGTCTGGGCACTCAGATAGCACCTACTCAGGCTCTCTTGGGAAGTACCACCCAGAGGCTGTTTTGTTTCCACTTCCGATATAGATTGATGACCACTGCTTATTGTGATAGACCAGAGTCCATCCTTTCCAAACCAGACTCTTGATGCAAACATAGCCATAGTTGACTGTTTCATTACCTTTGCTCATCGCCTTATATTCACTGGTGTCTCCTGCAATCTTCAGGGCCCAAACATCCTCCTTTCCACATCTGTCTTCAGCTATCGATTTTAAGCGATCCTCAAGAGGGTCCTTTGCTTCTAACTATTTCATCAATTTTTCCTCATCTACCTCCTCTCCTTCAGGAATGTTGGGCTTCAGCAAGGTCAATCGACCATTTTTGAGAATGTTTTGAGGGTGATGGACCCAGTTTTAAAGGTTCGCCAAAAATTCAAATCCCGGAAGTTTCCACTCTTCACCCGCAGCCTCAATTTACTTTTTATCCTAAGCATTCACAACGAACATAGTCTTTGGAACAAGCTGACAGCTGAAGCTGATTCTCACAATCTGGCATTTCAGCAGATGAGCCTCTGTGCCTTTGAAATGTGGATTGGTACAGATGACTTTATCAAGATTGCCTGTAAAATTGTACTTGATTCTTCTTGCTGCATTGATCTGATCTGGTGTCACAATGGGAAGCTCTTTCCAATTGCCATTTAGGAGATCAGTGCATACCCAGTAGGTATTTTTGTTGACACCTGTTCCTTTGGGCTAAACTTCAGGTGGTAGTTCTCCCTCTTCTCCTCCTTCAGCTGCAGTTTCAATGATGTAGTAATCACTTTGAGACCCTAAGATAGTTCCCCAGAACTTTATTTACTTCGATTGTTTTGTGATGCAGAATTTTTCGAGAGCTTTGAAGATGATATAGGTAGTTTATTCGCCAAAACCAACTCCAGCCTTTTCGAACCATTTGGCTTATTCCATGAGATTTGCCAGATATCCACATGGACCAGCTTCCTGTGGCTCCTCTTCTGTGCCTGTATTGGGTTTATTAAGCAAGCTTTTCAATTTTTATGTGTACTATCCAAGCTTATCTACTTCTTCTTGCCTGAAGCATTCCTGAGCCAGCACATTGTTTTTGACATTTTGGGAGTAATACTCAAAAAGCTGATATCCTTTGGTATCATTATTGACAATCATCTGCTTAAACACTTGGATCAGATGGTTGTAAACGTTGGTGTCTCCATCTTTTATGGCCTAAAGCTTAGCCTTCATTTGATATTGTAACTTATTATATGGCAGTTCGAATTATACATCACCATAAACTGATTCAGGATCACTCGGTAGATATATTCTTCTCAACCTCAGCAGTCGAAAAGGATTCGATCCAACTCTTGAAAAGGGGTGCTAAGATCTGAGGGGTGTCATGGAATGCATGGTGTCCGGCATCCAAAATTTAAGAGTAGGCGACCTGCTTGACGGCCTTGGAGTATCCGACAGTCTTTCCCTCAATGACAATATCCTAAATAACACAAGCAATACCTCAAGGGCAGCTTTTCTGAAGGCGTCTCTTTCGACAAAGTTAAGCTCGTTTTCGACCCAATTTCTGATACCTTTATAGTAAGCAATGTAGTCATATCTTCCTTGAATGAACCAGTGCCTGACGGAGAATTAATCTCTGAAAAATTGAGTAATCTAAGTTGTGTAGTTCTTGGGCATGTCAACATAAGTCTTGTTGAATATATATCCAGATTGTGACTCAAACAACTTGACTGTTGGGGCTTTCCAGTGGTCGATAACGCTCTTCTGACTGAAGTAATACTGAATCATTGGAAGAAATTCAGTGAGGTTCGATTTGAGGCGAGTATCGAAAAGATTTCCATTTTTTGTCTTTGATTCAACAAAGTTGTAAATAGCGTCAACACATTGATGAGCCTCCAAAAATTTGCTCGATCTGATGTTGTTGTAACATGTGGTAAAGGTAGAGTCAATAGCGATTCTTTCACTATCACCATAAAGATGGAGATCCAGACCACCAATGCCGTAGTAACGTCCAACAGCATACAGCTCAGGCCATGAAGAAACGTGAATGATTCCACTGAGAACCTTGATATCAGTAAAACCTGGCAAAGTTCTGATGAAGGTGCTCTAACCAGCCAGCACAACGACTTTACTTTGTCCCAAGACACTCTCTTCTTTCTCAAAAGTGTTAAGAGCAGTTGCTAAGACTTCACCGTAGCCCTTAGCATCAGTGGGAAGATCACTAGGATCTGATGCGAATGAGAATCCACTGCCCAACAAATCAAGGAACATGACATTAGCTGAAGCAGTAAAGCTGTTAGGATTTGTTTCGAGGGTCAAATCATTTTTGAGGTTCATAGGTCCGATGCCTCCTAGACTGTAGTATTGAGCAGAGGTTCCAGGACTACATAAGATGATTCTTACTTGCCAACGACAACCAGAAGAGGATGATTTTTGAGGTTATCCTGGTTGGTCTATCCATCAACACCATAGTAGGTGAAGAAGAGGCTGTTGGAGCCAACAGGAATGCTACCTGAGAAGACTAGATTATGATCAGAGATTCCAGTGATGGGGTTGACAGTGATAGCAGAGTGGATGGCGACTGTGGTAGCAAGGAGGAGTAAAATCTTGAATGTTAGATTCATGCTTTGATTATACGAATAATTAATCTATCATCTATCATCATCATGACAATCCTAAAGGTTAGCTTATTAATCATAGAAGATAAAATAAATGCTGAGAGCAGTGGGTCAGCATTTCTTATTTGAAATATCATTTGAGCCTTCCTATGGCAGATTCCTCTAAGATAATTGCAATAAGTTCTATATTCAAATTCTTATTAACGTTTATGTCTACTGAAAAAGTGTCCCAGCAACTCTTCATGAAAGTCAAATAAAGACTAGATTACTATCGACTGCCAGCCAGC
>Ga0100381_1002641_pt1 | contig 15945 bp, 10 predicted proteins | sample CryGeymeta201505_FD_80416 | JGI IMG/M metagenome (GOLD analysis project Ga0100381, IMG submission 80416) | Groundwater microbial communities from Crystal Geyser aquifers in Utah, USA - Crystal Geyser metaG 2015-05 | ecosystem: Environmental > Aquatic > Deep subsurface > Groundwater | place: USA...
TATATATCACAAATTTTTTTATCTTTATTTTTATATATGTTTTTTTTTATTATTATTAATTTTTTTTTTAAACATTATACTAAATTTATAATTTGAGAACAATATTTTATATTATATATATATATATTTACTTTTTTATTAATGAATTATTTTTATATATTTATTTTTTTATTTATTTTATTTTATAAATTTAAAATAAATAAAAAAATAAATTTAATATTATTAATAAATATACATTTAATTTATATGTTATTTTTTATGATAATATTATTTAATAGTTATTTAACATTTTATAATTTAAATATTAATTTAAACTATGAAATGTTAAATAATTATTATTTTATTATTTATGATAATAATTTAAAAATTAATTTATATAATATATATAATTTTTTTTCATATAATGAAATTTTATATAATTTAAAAGAAAAAGAAAAAGTAATAATAAATATAAAAAATATAATAATAAATATTAATATAGATAATAAAATCTGAAAATTTCAAAATATATTAAATCATTTTAATATATTTAATTTAAATACTATTTTTGAAAAAATAAATGTTAATAAAATTTTTATTTTTTCAAATAATTTTATAGATTATCAATTAATAATTATTAATAATAATAATTTTTTTTTAGAAAAAAAAAATTATTCTACATTTTATTTATTTGAATTAATTACTTTATTATATTTAATTAAATATTGTTTTTATAAAAATATATTAAAATAAAAAAAGACTAGAAAGGGATTCGAACCCTTATAAAAAGTTTTGCAGACTTTTACATTACCCTTATGTTATCTAGTTTAATTTTATCAGGATGATAGGATTTGAACCTATAACATTTGATCCCAAATCAAATACGTTACCATTACGCCACATCCTTAAACAATAAAAAAATCTTCTTATAAGAAGATTTTTTTATTGTTTAAGGCTTGTAGTCAAATGGTTAAGACAAACTGCTCATAACGGTTGGATTGTGGGTTCGATTCCTACCAAGCCTAGGAACATAGCTAAGTGGTAAAGCAATATTTTTTGGAAATATTATACAAGGGTTCGAATCCCTTTGTTCCAAGCTATATAAAATAATTTTTTTATATAGCCGTCATATAAAATTTTTTATTTATATTTTTATTTTATATAATGAAAAATAAAAAAAATATCTGTAATAATTTATTTTTGTATATTTTTATTTTAAAATATATATTTTTTTTTATTATTTTTAATTTTTTATTTATAAAAAAGTTTTCAATTATACATATAAATTTATATAATAATTTTAACTTTTTATATTATTTTACTTCTTTATACTATTTTAATTCGAATTTATTATATTATTTTAGTATATATAATTGAAATATACATTCTTTTTTTTATGAAAATTATTTTACACTAATTTAGTATTTTGAAAAGGCGAATAACAGGATTTGAACCTATAACTTTCAAAGCCACAATTTGATGCTCTACCAATTAAGCTATATTCGCATTTATTTTTTATTTAAACAAATGAAAAAAACAAGTTTATTAAAAATTTTTTTATTTAACAAAAAAATAGGTTCTACTTATATTTTTTTTACAAATTTAAAATTATTTATAAATTAAAAAAAATTTTAAGATGATATTAAAAAAAGAATATGTAAATCTTAAAATTAATAATTTAGATTATATTTGTGAAAAAAATTTAGTTTTAATTGACGCATTAGCTTGTAATAATATTGAAATTCCAAGATTTTGTTTTAATGAAAATTTATCTATTGCGGGAAATTGTAGAATGTGTTTAATTGAACTTAAAAATAGTATTAAACCTATAGCTTCTTGTGCTATAAATGTTATTCCAAATATGGAAGTATTTACAAATACTAAACTTGTAAAGCAAGCACGTGAATATATTTTAGAATTTTTATTAATAAATCACCCATTAGATTGTCCTATATGTGATCAAGGAGGTGAATGTGATTTACAAGATGAGGTTTATACATTTGGAACAGATCGTGGTCGCTTTTATGAATATAAACGTGCAGTTTTAAATATGTTTTGTAGTCCTATTATAAAATTAATATTAACACGTTGTATTCATTGTACAAGATGTGTTCGTTTTTTTGAAGAAATAGGAGGTATTCCTTTTTTTGGTATGATTAATAGAGGTCATAATATGCAAATAAGTTCTTATACTAAAAAAAATTTAATTAATTTTGAATTATCTGGTAATGTTATAGATCTTTGTCCTGTAGGTGCATTAACATTTAAACCTAGTGCTTTTATAGGTCGTGCTTGAGAGTATGACCAAGGATATACAATAGATTTTTTTGATACATTTTTATCAAATATTCGTATTGATTATAAAAATAATTATAAAATTATCAGAATATTACCTAACATTAATATTGAAAATAATTGAATACATGATAAAACTCGTTTATTCTTTGATATTTTTAATTTTGAAAAACGTTATAAAGATCCTTATCATTTAAGAAAAAATTATTATATAAAAACTACATGACATTACATTTTAAAATATACTATTGTTGCTTTTTTAGAAACTAAAGTAAAATTATTATTTTTAGGAGATTTTTTAGATTTAAATACTTTATTAAATATAAAAATATTTAAACACTTTTCAAATAGTTATTTAAAAACTGAATTAGATTATAAAATTGTAAATAAAAAAATAAAAAAAAATTTAAATTTTTTTTTATTTTTTAAAAAAATTTCCAAAAATGATAAACATATGTTTAATAATATATTAAAATTTATGAATTTTAATATATTATATAATCTAATGTTAATTAATTGTAATATTAGATATGAAATACCTTTACTTAATGCAAAATTAAGGTCTTATAGTTTTTCAAATAAATATTTTAATATTTATATTTTTGGTAATATAAAAAATATTAATTTTAAATATATTTCTTTAGAAAATAATATAAAAGATTTTTATAATTTTTTAGAAGGTAAAAAATGATATTGTAATAAATTTATAAATTTTTATTATTTATCAAAAATTACGTCTTTTAAAATTAATCAACATTTATTTGGTATATCTAATTTTATTTTATCTATAAATCATTCTTTTGAATATTTTAATGATTTTATTAATAAAAAATTAAATTATTGAAATTATAATGTTTATACAGTTATAAATACTTTACAACCAAATATAACATTATTAAATTCTTTTTTTTTAAATTTATTTAATTCTAATATTAATTTTAATTTTAAAAATTATAAAAAAAAAAGAAAATTAATTTATTATATTAATACAAATGTTTTTAACAAAATAACAACAAAAAAAATAAAAAAAATATTTTTTAATAAAAAACAAAAAAATAAATTTTTATATTTTGGAATGAAACAAAATATTTTAACTTATGAGTTTAATAAAAAAGAGTGACCTTGTACTGTTTCACAAAAATTAACATTTAATGCACAAATTTATCAAGGTATTTTTCCTGAAATATTTTTTAAAGATTGATATAAAAAAAGGTATAATATAATAATGCCTGTCAAAAATTTATTTGAATATAATTCATTTACTTTTAAATTTGATGGTCAGATTAAAAACTTTTTTAAAATTTTTGAAAGAACTTTATTTAAAACACATAATGAAATTTTTATAAATTTATTAAATATATATATACCTTATAAATTTAATATTGTAAGAATTTGAAGACGTTATGAAGAAAAAAATAAAATAAAACTTAGTATTTTAGAAAAAATAAATTTAAATTTTGGTAAAAATTTTAATATAAATAAATATTATTTATTTTTATTTCATAAAAATTTTAATATTAAATATAATATATATTTTATTCCTACTAAAAATATAACCAAATTTAATTATATTAAAACAAATATAATAGCATATAAAAATTATTTTTTAATAAATTATTTTAATAAATATTATAATAATAAAGATATTATAAGTAATTTATCTGAATTAATATTAATATCATCTAAATTTTTAAAAAAAAACACAAATTTTAAATAAAATGTCTATATTACATATAATAATGCCTTTTTTAATATTTTTAATAAAATTTTTATTTTTTTTTATACCTTTATTAGTAGGTATAGCTTTTTTAACACTTTTAGAGCGTAAAATTATTGCATCAATTCAACAAAGAAAAGGTCCTAATGTTGTAGGTTTTTTAGGATTATTACAACCATTATCAGATGGTTTAAAACTTATTTTAAAAGAAACTATGTTACCTAGTTTTGCAAATACTAATTTATTTTTATTATCTCCAATTTTAGTATTTAGTTGTTCTATATCATTATGATATGTTATTCCTTTTACATATTGAAATGAATTATCTGATATTAATTTAAATGTTTTATATATTTTTATAATATCTTCTTTTAGTGTTTATGGTATTATTTTTGCAGGTTGATCAAGTAATTCAAAATATGCTTTTTTAGGTTCTTTAAGATCTGCTGCACAAATGATTTCATATGAAGTTTCTTTAGGTATTATAATTTTAAATGTTGTTTTATTTTCAGAATCTTTAAATTTAATTAATATTGTAGAATCTCAAAATAAAATTTGATATTTTATACCATTATTTCCAGTATTTATTTTATTTTTTATTTCTGCTTTAGCAGAAACGAATAGAACACCTTTTGATTTACCTGAAGCAGAAGGAGAATTAGTCGCAGGTTATAATGTTGAATATTCTGCATTAACTTTTGCTATGTTTTTTTTAGGTGAATATTCTAATATGATTTTTATGTCTACTTTAGTAGTTTTATTATTTTTTGGTGGATGATCCTTACCTTTTTTTGATATAATAGGTGAAATTAATATTTTTTTATTTATTATTAAATTTTTTGTATTTTCGATAAAAATATTAATTTTTTTATTTTTATTTATTTGAGTTAGAGCTACATATCCTCGTTATAGATATGATCAGTTAATGACATTAGGTTGAAAAGTTTTTTTACCAATTTCTTTGGGTTTATTAATTTTAAACATATCAATATATTTTTTATTTAATAATTATATCATAACAAAATAAATTACAAAAAGCTTTTTGTAAAGTAGTATTTTATAATAATTTATATATTGAACATATAAAATATTATTAATGATATAATTAAAATATTATTGATATTTTTTTTAAGATGATTAAAAAAAGTTTTATATATAAATTATAAAAAAAATATTAATAAAATTAAAAAAAAATGAATAAAAAAATAAATTTACAATATCATCCCTTTCATTTAGTAAGTGTAAGTCCTTGACCTTTCTTTATTTCAATAAGTTTATTAACAACTGTATTAGGTTTATTATTAATATTTAAAAATGTAGAAAACTTAACATTTTTTTCAAAATTTACTTTTTTTTGTGGTTTTCTTTCTATAATAATTATATCATTTCAATGATGACGTGATATTATTAGAGAAGGCTTATTAGAAGGTGCACATACTTTAAAAGTACAACAAGGTTTAAAATTAGGTTTTATATTATTTGTTGTATCAGAAATAATGCTTTTTGTTTCTTTTTTTTGAGCTTTTTTTCATGCAAGTTTATCTCCTAATATAGAATTAGGTTGTATATGACCACCTAAAGGGTTAAATGTTTTAGATCCTTGAGGTGTTCCTTTATTAAATACATTAATTTTATTATTTTCTGGAGCAACAATTACATGAGCACATCAATTAATATTAGTTGGTAATTTTTATCAAACAGCATACGCTTTAGCAATAACAATTAATTTAGCATTATTTTTTACAGGTTTACAAATTTGTGAATATATTGATGCTAATTTTGATATTTCAGATGGTATTTATGGTTCTGTTTTTTTTATGTTAACTGGTTTACATGGTTCACATGTATTAGTTGGTACTATTTTTATTACAGTTTGTTTAATTAGACATCTTTATAAACATTTTACAAGAACACATCATATTGGTTTAGAATCTGCAATATGATATTGACATTTTGTAGATGTAGTTTGATTATTTTTATTTATTTTTGTATATTGATGAGGTAATAAATAATAATGCAAAAAAAAAATAATATAATATATTCACCATCATTATTTGTATATAGTACACAAAAAACATTATATTTTATTAATACTTCTTATTTTTCTATATTCGAAAGAGTACTACGATTAGTATTTTATATATTAATTTTTTTTAATATATATATGTTTAATATATTTTTTTTTTATTTATTTTTTTATATACTATTTTTATTTTTAAGTTTAAATATATATAATTTTAAAAGAAATAATTAAATTATATTTATAATATAAAAAGATAATTCGTAGTTTAATAGGATAGAACTATAGCCTTCTAAGCTATAAATGTAGGTTCAATTCCTACCGAATGGATCTTAATATTGTTTATAAATTAATTATCACTTTCGTCTAAAGGTTAGGACAATGCTTTTTCATAGCATGAATATGAGTTCAATTCTCATAAGTGATATTATCAATAAAAAGGTATATAGCTTAATCGGTAGAGCATCGGTCTTTTAAGCCGTAATATTTGGGTTCGATTCCCAATGTACCTATTTTTATAATTTTAAAAGGACTTTTTTAAGAATATTATAAAATATTTAATTTTTTTATAATATTAATTTATAAATATGAGTTTGATCCTGGCTCAGAGTGAATGCTTGCAATATGCTTAACACATGCTAGTTATTAAAAAATATTTTTATTTATTTTTTAAGGCGTACAGGTGCGTAAATCATATAAATTTATTTATCCAATGTAATTAAATATTACATAAAATTTTATAAAATTATTTTCTCAATTTAATTCAATAATAATTTTTAAAATATAAAAACTATATTGTTGTTGGTAATAAAGTATATGTAGGATTAGGTTGTTGGTAAGGTAAAAGCTTACCAAGCCGATGATCCTTAATTGGTCTTTGAGGATGATCAATCACATTGGGAATGTAAAATACTCAACTCTCTAGTAGGGCAGCAGTGGGGAATATTGGACAATAAGCTTATGCTTGATCCAGCAATATTGCATAAATGATGAAGGTTGTTTTGATTGTAAAGTTTGTTTAACTAAAAAAAATTATGATTATTTAGTTAAAAGCCTTGACTAACTTCGTGCCAGCAGTCGCGGTAATACGGGGAAGGCAAGTGTTACTCGTCGTTATTGGGCGTAAAGGGTACGTAGATGGTATAAAAATATAAATATTTCAAATTTAAAAAAGATCTTTTTAAAGTTTATTTATTAAAATTATACTAAAATATATTTTTTAAGAGTATTGCACAGGTTAATAGTATTTTTAAAGTAGAGATGAAATTCGACGATAATAAAAAGACTTCCAATTGGCAAAAGCAATTTACTAGTGTATTACTAACGTTGAGGTACGAAAGCATAGGTAGCAAACAGGATTAGAGACCCTGGTAGTCTATGCTGTGACCGATGAATGTTCAATGTCGGAAAATTTTTTCGGTGTTTTAGCAAACGCGTTAAACATTCCGCCTGGGGACTACGATCGCAAGATTAAAACTCAAAGGAATTGACGGAGATCTGCACAAGCGGTGGAACATGTGGTTTAATTCGATATACCGCGAAAAATCTTACCAATTCTTGTTGATTTAACATTTAAAATTTATGTTTAATAAATTTTAAATATTTATATTTAAATTAATGTTTTTAAAATTTAATATTATATTGTTAAATACAGGCGTTGCATGGCTGTCGTCAGCTCGTGTTGTAAAATGTTTGGTTAATTCCTTTAACGAGCGCAACCCTCATTTATAGTTTATTCTATAAAAAGTAATGATGAAAAATCAAAGGAAGGAGAGGCTCACGTCAAGTCATCACGACCTTTATGAATTGGGCTACACACGTGTTACAATGGCAATTACAAACAGAAGCAAAAATGCAAATTTTAGCAAATCTTTATAAAAATTGTCTTAGTTCAGATTATTTTCTGTAACTCGAAAATATGAAGTTGGAATCGCTAGTAATCGTGAATCAGCACGTCACGGTGAATAAGTTCTCAGATCTTGTACACACCGCCCGTCACGCCCTGGAAATTAATTTTATTTGACGTAAAATTTATTTTATTAATTTTATATATTATTATAATATAATTAATAGATTTAAAATGGTTTATTAGAGTAAATTTAACAACTGTGGTGAAGTCGTAACACGGTAGCTGTAGAGGAATTTGTAGCTGGATTGTGATTAATTTAAAATAAAATTTTTTTTAAATAAAATAATATAATTAATAATAAAAAATATGATAAGATGATTTTTATCGACTAATCACAAAGATATTGGAACCTTATATTTAATTTTTGCAGCTTTTGCTGGTATAGCAGGTACTGTAATGTCTATGGTTATTAGAATACAATTAGCAAATCCAGGTTTAGATACATTAATTGATGGTCAATTATATAATACAATTATTACTGCACATGCTTTTATTATGATTTTTTTTATGGTTATGCCTGCATTAATTGGTGGTTTTGGTAACTGATTTGTTCCTATACTTTTAGGTGCACCTGATATGGCTTTTCCTAGATTAAATAATTTAAGTTTTTGATTAATTATACCATCATATTTTTTATTAAATTTATCTGCATTTATTGAAGGTGGTGTAGGTACAGGTTGAACAGTGTATCCTCCTTTATCTGATATAAGTGTTCATTCTGCAGTTTCTGTAGATGCTGCAATTTTTAGTTTACATTTAGCAGGTATATCTTCATTGTTAGGTGCAATTAATTTTATAACAACAATAGTTAATATGCAATTTAAAGGTTTTACTTGAAATCGCTTACCTTTATTTGTTTGAGCAGTTTTTGTTACAGCAATATTATTATTATTATCTTTACCAGTATTAGCTGGTGGTATTACTATGCTTTTAACAGATCGTAATTTTAATACAAGTTTTTTTGATCCTTTAGGTGGTGGAGATCCTATATTATATCAACATTTATTTTGATTTTTTGGTCATCCAGAAGTTTATATTTTAATAATTCCTGCTTTTGGTATTATTAGTCATGTTGTAAGTTTTAGTGCATTAAAAAATGTATTTAGTCATATTAGTATGGTTTATGCTATTGTTAGTATAGGAATATTAGGTTTTATTGTTTGAGCACATCATATGTATACTGTTGGTATGGATGTAGATACACGTGCTTATTTTACAGCAGCAACTATGATTATTGCAGTTCCAACAGGTATTAAAATTTTTAGTTGATTAGCTACTTTTTTTGGAGGAAATATCTTTATAGATACTGCAACATTGTTTACTATAGGTTTTATAATTTTATTTACTATAGGTGGTTTAACTGGTATTATGTTAGCTAATGCTGGTTTAGATGTTGCATTTCATGATACATACTATGTTGTAGCACATTTTCATTATGTTTTATCTATGGGTGCAGTTTTTGGATTATTTGCAGGATTTTATTATTGATTAACAAAAATGACTGGTTATACTTTTAGTGAAGAGTTAGCTCGTATTCATTTTTGATTAACTTTTATTGGTGTTAATTTAACATTTTTTCCAATGCATTTTTTAGGCTTAAGTGGTATGCCTCGTAGAATACCTGATTATCCTTTAGCGTATTCTTCTTGAAATTATATTGAAAGTTTTGGTGCATTTATATCTTTTATAGGTATTATATATTTTTTTTATTTTTTAACACAAGTTTTTAACAACAGTTATACTTTAAAAAATGAAAATATTTATACAAATTTTACAAAATTAATAAAAAAAGTAAATATTTAATTTTAAAAATTTAAACTTTCTAGTAGTTTAACCGGCTAAAACAAACGGCTGTTAACCGTTGGATTGATAGTTCGAGTCTATCCTAGAACGTTGTTTATTAATTTTATTAAAATATATTTTTAAAAATTAAAATTTTAACATTTAATGGATGCTTAGGCATAAAGTTTTAAAGGACGTAAGTTATTTACGTAATAATATATTTAATTAAAAAATGTTGAAATATATTTATCCTAAAAAGAAAACTTTATTTATAATATATACTTATTTAATTGAAACATCTTATTAAATAAAGGAAAAAAAATCAAAAAGAGATTCTGTAAGTAATGGCGAATGAAAGCGGAAAATTGAGTTTAAAAATTTTAAAAATTTAACAAAAAATATTGAAAAATATTGCTTTAAAAGGTTAAAGCCCTGTATGATAAATTTTTAAAATTACTATTTTTAAAAATCTTATAGCTATATTTTTTGTGTTATAAAATTAAAAATTAAAAAGTAAATTGTTTAATTACAATTGAAAAAAGGGGTTTTCATCCTCTAACTCTAAATATAACTTTATGACCGATAGTGAACAAGTACTGTGAAGGAAAAGTGAAATAGATTCGTTTTAATACGATAGTGAAAAAGAACCTGAAATTAAATGTTTATAAACAATTAAAGCTTTTATTAAAAATATAAGTAATAATGTACCTTTTGTATAATGGGTCAACGAGTTAAATAAATTAGCAAGTTTAAGTTTTTAAAATGTATACAAAGCGAAAGCAAGTTTGAATTAAAGCGTTTAGTTAATTTATTTAAACCCGAAACCGAATGATCTAATCATGTTTAAATTGAAAATATTATAAATTAATATTGGAGGATTGAACTTGTGTATGTTGCAAAATACTAAGATGAAATGTGATTAGGGGTGAAAGGCTAATCAAATTCGGATATAGCTGGTTTTCCACGAAATTTATTTAAGTAAAGTGTTTAGTTTATATTACTAATGGTAAAGCTCTTGATAAATGAAGGGAACTTCTTCGGAAGTTTTACAGATTTTAACTAATCTTTAAATATAAGTTTATATAAAAATATAACTAAATAATCGGAATGTGAGTGCAAGATTCATATTCAAAAGGGAAAAAGCCCTGATTACTAATTAAGGTCCTCAAATAATATTTAAGTGAAAAAAATAAAAATAATTTTATATAATTAAAAAGTAGGCTTAGAAGCAGCCATCTTTTAAAGAAAGCGTAAAAGCTCATTAATTTAATAAATTATTTTTATTAAAAATGTAAAGGGACTTAAAATATTTACCGAAATTGTAAATATAATAAAAAAATTTATTATAAGGTAGTGGAACGTTTTATTTTTATTAAAGATAAATTGTAAAATTTTGTTTTAAAAAATAAAATTGAGAATGTTGACATGAGTAATGATTAAATAATGATAAACATTATCACCGTAAGTTTAAGGTTTTCTACGATACTAATAAAATTAATGTAGAGTTAAACGGTCCCTAAAAATTTAAAATAATTTTAATTTGATGGGTATTTAAATTAATATTTTTAATTTTAATTATATTGAATCAGTGAAAAAATATATAATTGAAAAAAAATGGATTTTAAAAAAAATTATATATTTTCAAGAAAAAACTTCAAAAAATATAAAAACCGTACTAAAACCGACACAGGTAAACTAATATATATTATTAAGGTGTATGAGTGAACAATGTTGAAGGAACTAGGCAAATTTACCCTGTAACTTCGGGAAAAAGGGTATCAAAATATTATTTTTAAAACTAATAAAATTTAATTTTTAAAAATTGATTGATGTACAAAAAGAAGAAGCGACTGTTTATTAAAAACACAAGACTCTGCAAAATTGTAAAATTATGTAAAGGGTCTGACACCTGCCCGGTGCTATAAGACTAAAATTAAAAATTAACGTTTTTAATATAATTCCTAGTAAACGGCGGCTGTAACCATAACGGTCCTAAGGTAGCGAAATTCCTTGTCGAGTAAGTTTCGACCTGCATGAATGGTGTAACGACTTCTTCACTGTCTCCAACATTGGCTCCATGAAATTGAAATTTCTGTGAAAATGCAGAATACTTACAGCTAGACGGAAAGACCCCGTGCACCTTTACTATAATTTTATATTGTTTTCAAAAAATTAATATATAGCATAATTAGTAGTCTATGAATATTTAACGCAAGTTAACTTATAAGACATCCATGAAATACTAGTTTTTAATTTTAAGAAAACTAACATTTAGTATAGAAATAAATGAAAAATATAAAATGGGTAGTTTGACTGGGGCGGTAACCTCCTAAAATGTAACGGAGGTGTACATAAGGCAAATTTTAATTAATATATTTTTTTAATTAATAAGCATAATGGCTATAATATTTGCTTAACTGAAAGATTAACACATCAATCAGAAATTATAATTTATTTTAAATTATAGTTGGTCATAGTGATCCAATAGTGTTGTATGAAAAAGCTATTGCTCAACGGATAAAAGGTACGCCGGGGATAACAGGCTTATTTTTCTTGAGAGATCTTATCGACAGAAAAGTTTGGCACCTCGATGTCGGCTCATCACATCCTGGATCTGTAGAAGGTTCCAAGGGTCCGGCTGTTCGCCGGTTAAAGTGGTACGTGAGCTGGGTTTAGAACGTCGTGAGACAGTTCGGTCCCTATCTACTGTAATGTAAAGAGAATTGAAAAAGGTCTATTCTAGTACGAGAGGACCGAGTAGAAAATACCTCTGGTGTATTAGTTATTTTTCCAAAAGTATCTAAATAGCTATGTATTAAAAATTAACTATTGAAAACATCAAATAGGAAAATACTTTTAAAAAATTCTCGTATATTGGTAAAAGACTATTACCGTTATTATAGGTTAGTTGTAATTATTTTGGTAACAAAATAAAAATTTAAAGTTTTATTTTAAATAAATTTTATTTAAATTTATTTTATAAATTAATAAAAGATTTTTTTGCATACTAATACTAAATAAAATACTTCTTTTTAAATATATTATAAATTTTTTTAACGAGTTTGTTTTTAAGATGTTTTATAAATTTTAAAATAGGACACACACAAATTCTTTAAGAACTTGATAGTGCAAATAAAATTTTTTAAAAGTATTAAAAAAACTTACTTTTTAATTAAGGAAAACTTTTTTTTAATATTTTTTAATAATAAAACATCAAACTTTTTATTTTAAAGTTAAAAAAAAGGTTATTTTAAATTATTTTTAGAATGTTATTATTATATTTTTTTTATGAATTTTTTATAAAAATTATTATTTTTATATGTAGTTTTGTTATAAGTTTTTTATGTATATTTTTTTTTAAAGAAAATATTTTAATATTTTTTATTATAAATATAATTACCGAAAATAAAGAAATTTTATCTTTTTTAGAATTTAATAATATAAAAAATATTTATTATATATATTTTAAATTATGTTTTTTTTTTAACGTATATTTCTTTTTTCCTATACTTTTATACAATTTTATTTTATTTTTTATAACATCTTTATATAAAAAAGAATTTTTAAAAATAAAATATTTATGTATTTTTACAATAGTTTATTTTTATAGTATATCTTTTATTATTTTTTATTACATTATACCAATAATATATAATAAAATTTATAAAAGTTTGCAATTAAATCCATTAAATTTTTTAGGAATATCTTTAGATTATTATTTAGATTTAAACAATTATACAAATTTTATTTTTTATAGTATATTAATTATACTTTTTAAATTAATTTTAATAATTTTTATAAAAATTATTAAAATTAATTTTTTTTTTTTTTTTAAATTTTTTATTATAATACTTTTAATTTTTTTATTTTTTTTTATACCACCAATATTAAATTTACAATTATATTTTATTTTATTTTATATGTTTTTTTTTGAATTGATTTACTTTTTATATTTAATATTTTTTAACTTTTTATAAAATTAAATAATTTTTTTTTTTTTTTAGGTGAATGGCTGAGTGGTTGAAAGCATTAGACTTGAAATCTAACATATATTAAAAATATATCGTGGGTTCAAATCCTACTTCACCTAAAGAAAATTAATTTATAGGGATAGAGTAGTGGTTATCTCGTCAGGCTCATGATCTGAAAATCGAAAGTTCAAATCTTTCTCCCTATAAAAATAAAACTAATTGTAATTTTTAAAACACCCGTTTTAAAAAACGGCACTTCCAGGAATATTATAATAAAAACTATAAGAAGTGATATTTTTGATATAAAATTATTTATATTAAAAAATTTTTTTTTTTTTTTTATGTATACATTAAATTTTAATTTTTTAGAAGGTTGTAAATATATAGGTGCTGGTTTAGCTACAATAGGATTAATTGGTGCAGGTGTTGGTATTGGTGTAATTTTTGCTGGTTTAATTACAGGTTTTTCAAGAAATCCTTTTTTAAGAAAAGATTTATTCTTTTATGCTTTATTAGGTTTTGCATTAACAGAAGCAACAGCAATTTTTGCTTTAATGATGGCATTTTTAATATTATTTAGTTAGTTTAAAAAAAACTTTTCGGAAAGGTGGCCGAGTGGTTAAAAGCATTAGTTTGCTAAACTAACATATATTAAAAAATATATCATGGGTTCGAATCCCATTCTTTCCTTATGAAGGAAATTTTTAGTAAAAAATGAATTATATTTTAAAATTAAATAAAATAAAAATATATAAAAAAACTTTTATTTCTGAATATATTTTTAATATATTTTTATATAAACAAGGTTTTCAAAAAAAAAGTAATTTTACAACAAATATAGGTTTTATAAAATTAAATAAGAGAGAAAAACATATTTTTTTAAATAAAAATATGTTTTGAAAATGAAGTAGTGTACATAAAAAAAGTATAAAATTATCTAATTATTTAATTTCAAATGTTTTTAAAATATAAAAAAACAACATATTATAATAATTATTATAATTTAAATTTAAAATCTAATTTAAACAGTTTCTTTAATAAAAAAACAATAAATTTAAAAAAAAATTATAATTTTTTTTTTAAATCTATATTTAATTTATTACTTTATAATAAATTTTATACAAAGTTAAGTTTAATTGATTATTATTTTTATATTATAAAAAAAAATTATATTTATATAAATATAATTAATCGTAGAAATGGTTCTGTTAAATTATTAACATATCAATATATATATCCTTCATGAATGAAATTATATATAACAGGTAATTTAATTAATATAAAAAAAAATATTTTTAGTACTAAGTTAATTGTTTCAAATTATATAGATAATTTTTATATAAAACGTTATTTTTTTTTATATTCTCCATTATTTATAATTATATATAATCAAGAACAAAAAAAATTAATTACAAAATTAAAAAATTTAAAAAATAAAGAAAATTTTTTGAATAAGAATAATTTTGTGAATTTCATTCAGCAGATGAAATCTGCAAAATTATTCTTATTCAAAAAATTTTCTTTATTAAAAAAAAAAAAAAAAAAAAAAAAATAAAAAAAAAAAAAAAATTTTTTTAAAAAAAAAAAAAAAAAAAAAAAAAAAATTTGTGAAAAATAATTTGATTAAAAAAATTTAAATATAATTCTTATTGAATAAAAAAATATCCTTATAATTTATTAAAAAAAAAATTATATAATATTATATTAAATAAAAACATTTATATTTTTTAAAAAATGTTATTCATTATTATTAGTGTTTTAATTGTTATAAATTGTTTATTTATTATTGTTTCTATAAATCCTATACATTCAATTTTATTTTTAGTTTTAGTTTTTTTATTAGTTAATATTTTATTTATATTATTAAATTTAGACTTTTTAGCATTAATTATGTTAATTATATATGTAGGCGCTTTAATTATATTATTTTTATTTATTATAATGATGTTAAATATAAAAGTAATTGAAATATCTTTATTTAAAAATAAAAATCAAATACCTATAGGTATTTTAATAGGTTTTATATTTTTAATTGAAATTTTTATATTATTATTTAATGTTTTTTTTGATAATAATGTTTTTTTAAGCACTAATTTAAATGATAATTACTCAAATACAAATATTTTTTTATTAAATTTTTTTAATTATTATAAAAATTTTTTAAATATTTAAATTTTAGGTTTTTTTTTTTTCAATTTTTTTTTTTTTTTTTTTTTATTAGGTAGCTTAATTTTATTATTAGCAATGATTTCTGCAATAGCATTAACTTTAA
>Ga0100381_1002646_pt1 | contig 15917 bp, 14 predicted proteins | sample CryGeymeta201505_FD_80416 | JGI IMG/M metagenome (GOLD analysis project Ga0100381, IMG submission 80416) | Groundwater microbial communities from Crystal Geyser aquifers in Utah, USA - Crystal Geyser metaG 2015-05 | ecosystem: Environmental > Aquatic > Deep subsurface > Groundwater | place: USA...
CATTCATTAATAACGATAGTCTCCACTTTAAAGCGAGGTCAAGCAGTCTTCATATTCAAGACCCAACTTCATCCATGAACCTTAGCACATTCAACCCAAGAAGTAGCCTCCAGAAAACAAGGTTGATTATCAAAATCTGATCAAAAACCCTCCAAAGAGAGAATGTAAAAATTCACACAGTCAAATCAAGGGCAGTAAAGTAACTGAGAAGAGCTATCCCGGAAATGACAGGATGACTCAACAATAAAGTGAGTCGGAAAGTTTATCTGTCTAGTGGATGAATATTTTAGAAAGGGTTCATACTGAGGACTACAATGAAGCATATGAGGCTGCACTCAATTTAGGTATTCTAATTTTGATATAGATGATCCGATATATTTGTTGAGGCTGATGCTTCTGAGTAAGATTCCGATGAAGAAGCTGTCTCCGGATATTTTCAGAAGAGTGTGGTCCAAGTTCATGGAGATATACTCTCAAAAGTTTATAGACGTGATAGCAGTAGGATTGCTGGGTTAGGCCAGTGACTTAGATTTGCTTTCAAAGTGCCTTTCTGTTGAGTAACTGCAGGACTCTTTGGTCAGTTTATATGAATTGAGTGGATCTTCAAAAGGCAAGCTCAGCTACAAAGCTGCTACTTTATATAACTAGATCGATAGGAAGTTACATCCTGAGTGATAGAAATATTTTATTGAGGTCTCCATGTTATAATTTGCTCAAACATCGATATTTTTTATTTTAATCTTATTGATTGAAAGTAATCCTGAGAATTAATTTTAGTTAAACATCGAATTATCTTCTTTACCTGTGCTTGAAAAAAAACATAGGTTCCAAAAAATATTGTGATAATTTTTACAAGACTACTGCTATTTTCACTCTCTCTTTACGAGTTGGTCGATAGGTTTCCTAAATGGCTCTGAATCTATTATTTTTAGATGACTGAGTCGACCCTCACATCAAAAACAATACTGGCAGAACAACTCCCCAACCTGTAAACTGATACATAGGTCTGTCGTAATCAAGAAGCTCAGAAGGATGAGGTAGCACAGGGTAAGCGCCCTAAGAAGAGAATCGGGCAGTATAGTTACCACTTGAATGACATAGTTGGCAGCGGCTTCAGCAGCACTGTTTTTAAGGGCTTCAAATAAAATGATAAGGGCAATCCCGTGGCAATTAAGGTCGTCCATGTTCGCAACTTGAAATCTCATCGTCGAGCCTTGCTCTAGAATGAGATCAATATTTTGAGAAAGTTGGATCATCCAAACATTCTTTCCTTTAAGGAGGTCTACTATACAGTTAACAACTGTTACATCATCACTTAATTTTGTGAAGGGGGTTCTCTCGAAAATCTGCTGAACTCTGAGCCCGATTTCGATTGGAGAAAAGCCGCTTATGAAATATCGATCGGGTGCCAATACTTATCCAGACAGAAGGTGATTCACCGGGATCTCAAGCCATCAAACATTATGCTCAAGGGTGGCGTTTTCAAAATATGTGACTTTGGATTTGCTTGCTAGTTTACCGGAAACTAGAAAATCACCTAGGATTACTTAATCGGAAGTCCCCTCTACATGCCTCCAGAATCACTCTGTGACTTCACATATTCCTCTAAAAGCGACTCCTTTGCCCTGGGAGTTGCCCTCTTCCACATGATTTCGAAACATTACCCTTGGAAGGGCAAGTCCAAAAGGGAGTTGATCTATAACTACTCGCACAAAAAGATCAGCAAAAAGAAACTAACAAACTGTCCTCCTCGAGTGAAGCATCTCATCTTCAGCTTATGCGAACTGGAGTGCGATAAGAGAATGAGCATTTTAGACTGTGATATCGAAGTGTTTATGCATATGGGCCCTCCTCGAAACATCAAACATCAGCTAACAGCCCTTAAGCACTGCTATAGTTAGCAGATCAAGCTTTGCCAGTACATCAACTCAGTCCTAATTCACTACTATTAGCTTTCCTGGGCAAATACCTATCTCGAAGAGTTCATCGTTCGGCACTTGAACAGTCTTACCTTTGCTTTTGAATGGCACACCCATCCAGCTTTGTCTTCTGTTAAAAAAGGATACTGCCTTTCTGACAGTGACCCAGGCTTCGGATCTGACGACTACTTTTGGCTCAACAATTGTCTGAAAGATACCATTCGTGTTCTATCAGCTGAGCGGGAATCCTTAGCAAGGGTGATGCTGGAGAAGTTGCTTTACTACCAGAGCGTGGTGGAGGCCATTCTATTCGAGTCTCCAGAAGAAATCCTAGATAGGATCAGGAGTTTGGTGATTCACCAGGCATTCGATTTGATCAGACCAAACGAGGTGTTCATAGGGAGAATGATGGGAGGTCTTGATTTTTACGAGCTCTGATATATTTTTTCCACCTATGCTACTTGTCGGGGAGTCTCGAATAATACAACTAGATGAGTAAGCTTTAATAATTTTTTATGATTGATACTTTTCTTAATGAAGGCAAGGTGTCAGGTTGCCGTTTTATGGGAGGGGATGCCTGAGGGAGTATGAAGGAGGGTGAGAGGGTTTGAAAAAGGGAGCGAGTTCGAAGAAAATGATGGTTATAATTCATTTATTAAAATCGATGCCAAAGAAACAAAAAAGTTAGACCTGCTCGACCGGATGGTGCAAACACCATGTATTCTAATTGTTGCCCCTCAAGAACTCTTCCTGCTACTATCGCAAAAAAATGAAGCTGAGGCTTTGTCCCAAACACAACCCGTAAGTCTCGGCTCACACAGCTCAAGCAACCGATTCCTCAACAGCATGCCCCTGGTAAACCCTGACCAGAAGCACTACACACCCTGCTTCATTCTCGAAGACGAAAAGGTAGTGTATCTTTCACATAGAATTACTACCATGACAATGACATGAAACTGTTGAATGGCCACAATCTGAAGTTGGAATCAGAGGGAGACTGCACAATTGTACTATCTTTTTTAGTCATTTCATGAAATGACCTTTTTCTTGTTTTTTTTATCATTCAGTTGGTGGCAAAACACGGCCGGAAAAAGAACTACTGCTCAGTCTGTAAATCATAGTATGAAGACTACCTTCAGGTACCACAAGACCTACGCAGCACCTCGATTAGCCATCCCATCGGCTTAATCTTAGGTCCAATAAATTTTCCAAATACATTCTCTAAATGGCACGCGATATTCAGCAGCAGAACACCAAAGAGATTGAGACCTTGTCTGCCATCATTTAACCCATCTCGAAGAATGTGGACGAGACGAAGGAGCTAGAAAAACTTAAAGAGAGGATCGACTGAGGACTACTTCAGAGAAGAAGATAGAACCATAAACTGCTGATCGTTCATCTTCTTCAATGAAAATATCTCTCATATCAGCAATACCACATACATACACTTAATTCACATAACAGGGCTCACTAATATCACTATCTCCATTAACGTAAAAACATTACATTCAACAGAGACAACTGCTTCTTGTTCCTCAGACCCTCGCCTTATGCTGACCACATCGTGAAGCTCTTATGCCTCTACCACTGGCTCATAATCCACTGACGAATGTTGGATATAACACTGTCGATCTACTTTATGAATTTGGTGTTTCTTTTGCCCAGTTTGGTCAAACGGTTTCTGCTCTCAAACAGAATCTTGTAATTGAAGTAGCTGTGGATGTTCCCTCTGAACTCGTATCTGCTATTCTTTTTAGGGTGGTTGATCTGGAGGGAGCTCAGCCCATAGGTAGTTGTAAGGTTGTTGAAGGCACTTTCAGAGAAGAAGTCAGTAAGGCCATAAGCAAAAGGAAGTAAACTTTCATAGCCAATATGCTTCGCGTATATTCTGACGCCACCAGGAACCATGTTGACTGAAAAATAGTTGCCTTTTGAAGACTATTCATCATTATTAATGAATTTCTTTACAATCTTCAACAAGGACAAAGGCTGCTCGAGAGATGCGATGTCCATCTAATCTCCGATCTCATTGACCAGTTTACTGAATTAAACAGTGGCGTAGGCGAGCCATGCTATTTTGGATATGCAAAGAGAAGATATTTCGTTGGGAGAGTTGTAAAAATAGTCAGGCATGAAGCTTTACTCATAGATTGAAGAGACAGCCTTCTTTGCAGTTTTTGCCTTCCATACCATGTTGAGCATTTTGAATAATGTAGGATGAAGGTTATTCGCCTCTCTGTAGTTCTTTTCTTCCTCAAGGCTGTTTACGTCTGCCAGAAGCAGCTGGTTCATGAGACCATTCAGAACAGCTTTAACTCGAATTGATAATCCTTCCAATCTTTCAGGATCTTCCTTGGCAGCTTTGTAGTATATGTTGAACAAAGAAATATGCTCAGGGATCGCAACAAAAGTGAGATGATCCTCCTAGTAAAACAGCCTATCCTCGTACAAGTTGACCATATGTTCAAACAAGAATAAGGAGAATGAGTGGTACCCTGTGCTTAGAAGGTCGATAATGAGAAAAGAGTGTCTGAGGTCGATTTAATATTGCTGATGGTGTGTGCCCAAACGAGCTTAATCGCATAATCCGATATGGGTCTTTTCTCGGCAAAGATTCCCGATGGTTTGGGATAGCATTTCCGAAGCAAAACGATAATGTCGATCAGGAATAGAGTTGTTTTTCATCCAAGCTAAAACTTTACTCTTGGCCTTGGCACTAGTTTAGTCAAGAGTAGCATCCCACCATTTCTTATCAAAAGATTCAATCTATCCAACAACTACAGTATCAAAAGATCCTCTGTATATCTTTTATAATTGTTCACCTTCTTTTACTTCACCCTGAACTGCTTTGAACTGTTTGTAAGTGGAGATGTTCTCACCATCAATACTCAATGATATTTTTTCATTCTCTTTGAGACCCGATATTACCAAACCCTCAGGTAGCGACACTACTGTCAACATTTCAGCTTCAGAAGTGAATTTCATAATCATGGATGTTCCATCAAATAAGTATTGAGCCTGGTACTGGTTTGCCTGTCTATCCAGCATACAGACATTATGGCTCTGCTCAGAATGTGAAAAACAGAGTGTTGGGCTGTTTAGATCATAGTTTTTCCACAGGTTGAGAGGAAAGTATAAACCATTAGCGATGCCGATGGTTGATACGATAAGGAAAGCGATTAGGTATTTTATGTTTGTCATACGTAAAGTAACTATTATTATCACGATTTTTCTAATAATTATAAAGAATCTGGAGTGATTAAATGTCAAGGACAAAAACTCGAGGGGTAATCATAAATGTATTGAAAAATTCACAGTCAGATCAATCACCTTTTCACTTGTTCATCTAGAGTGTTTTAAGGCAGCATAAACCGCTAACTTTTACTTTAGCTGGCTCTTTATATCTCTGGAAACTGATGAAGACGCATCCATCGATTCAGGCTTCAAATATATATCCACGTGCTGCCCAGTTTCTGTCAGCTTTTTTTTCCTCAAAATACCAGATTCAATGACTGCCTCTGGTTCTCTTTTCCTGCAAATATTGGATGAATCTTCACTATCTTTGATTTCGATAAAGGATTTGTTTACACGATCTTTTGTCTCATGGTTGATGTTTGCATCTTATGATTGAATTGAAGAGGTCTTCGGAGAAGATTGGCCACAAGTACTCTCAGTGAATCTCTTATTTTTCTCAGCAGGAAGAAGACGTGAAAGTTTTTGCTTAATATTCTATCCTGAGTGCTGTAGCTACTAACAAATATGTACTCTGATCTTTACATCTTACTCACTTTATTCTTCACTCTGATCACTCAGATCTGTTTAGTGATATGAATCGGAGCTGACTTCAATAGGCTCTGGAGGCGAGGTCAATAGCTTTGAAGGCTATTACAGTATTGAAGGGTAAGTCTGTAGCTTTGAAGGCTCCAACATTTGCTTGAAGGTTTACTCTTCTAGCTATGCTGACAGTTCATTTTACTGGAACTGTAGCTGGTCCCATTCAAAATCGATGACCTTGGAAAGTTACTATGCCTCCTATTTATGAAATTTTTCTTCCAATTTTTTGTCTATCTACTCAATCATCCTTTCCTCTTTCTTTTGCAGTTGATAGTTCTGCAGGTGTAGCGTCAATTTTTATTAGTAAGTAAGTGGTTTCAGAGGAAATTCAGTGCTCTTTTTGATCGATTTATTGTTTTGGCTGGAAAAGTACAAATCTATTCTTGGCGTTTTCTCCAAAGAGATATTATGTTTTGGCTTATTTTTTCTGATTTTCGGCTTCTTCACCTGCTACTTTTCATTACTTTAGCTGGCTTTGTCCTCAAAAGGGGCTTTTTGTTTGTTGACTCTTTTTCGCTTGGGTTAAGATGAAGCCTCCTCCTCCTTTTAATCACCTTTATGATAGGTTTATTGAGTTAACTTAGGAGCCAAGTCCTAAATAAGCTATGCTGGTTTTGCCAATTATACAAAGTCGTTTGTCTGTTTGTTCTGACACTAAATTTATTTATTTTCAACTGCTTTTTGAATGTTATTTACAGAAATAGTGTCCTACTATTACATGATGCTTTCCTTTTTCTAATTATTTTCGTCTGTTTGTTCGTCTTTTGCTCCCCCACTATTTGATCTTTGCCGGCAGGCGCTTGGTATATTTTACTGTTCTTATTATTTTTCTTTTGAATGAGTTTCCGCTTCGTTTTCTTCAGATTTGGAAGAAGATTGTTCCTATAATTTCATTTTTCTGATGATGTGGTCTGCAAACCTGAAAGGGCTCGAGATTTATTGATCCTTGGAAGGATGCAGCTCTGAAAAAAGATTGCTGATTTCTACAATGTATTCGTTGTAGAGTGATTTTTATATTTTCCTCTTGTGCTACTCACTCATAATGTGAAAATAGTAGCTTGAACCGTAGTCGAATTTGCAGACAGAGCATATTGTATGCTTAGGATTGGGCTTCGGGAAAAGAGCCCTACAGGTCTTCTAATTGAACTACTTCGCTATTTTTTGATGGTCCAGCAGTTCTTGCTTCAGGTTAGAGGCTATTTACTTTTTGTCGACTCCTAAAACAAAGGCTTATGTGTAGTAGAGCTCATCATTAATGAACTAAGGATGGGTCGACTATGGAGGAAGACTGCCTCTTGACACTTTGGGACAAAAGTTTACGGTGGCGTCTAAATTAACTTTATTTTTCTAGGTCTGTTTGATGCTGAACTGATGCTACTTGCAGTGGGCAATACATCGTTTTCTTTTGGGCAGTTCGCATATGAACGATTGATTTTCAATGGCATACTTTGTGAGATTCATCCGGATAGAAGTCTGTCGTATCGGGGAGTATTTTCTTCATTTAAGTGGCTGACATTTAAGGTGAAAATGGATAAAAATATGTAGCAATTTTAATCGAACTTTCATTTGTTCTGTTCGTTTCTATTTGCCACACAAAACGATTTTAAAAAGACAAAATTTTATGTAAAGAATCACAACACATCATTTCCCACTGAAATCTTGTAGACCCTCAGACACAGGTATCTTCGGTCGGACTATGTTCTCCTCTGCTCCTCCCACGCTGGCCTCTTGAAGACTGCTGTCCTCATTGGAAGGCACGGCATGTGATTTGTAATATCGAGGGTGTTTTCTGGAAGCAAAGGATCGTTAGTAAAGACTGTTGGACTTTTATGCCTTGTGAAACGGGTCAACTGAAGAGTGGATCTGTGCGTCTTTCGAGATCCTCAGTTTTGGTAGATTTTTCAGCTTATCAGCATGTTTAGCAAAATCTTTATATATCTATTTTTTTGATTCTGAGAATTCCCTGTCGTATCTCGACTTTCTACTTTCAAGATCATGTCTTTTGCTTTATCTAATTTGTCCTGTAGCTGAGTTCACAACTCTTGTCAAATTTTGAATCAGCTGCTAATTATCACTCAAATGATCCTTCGATATTTTGAGCGCTTTCTTGTAAATCTTGACAGACTCTTCAAACTACATAGAACTTGGTGTACCCTCTTCAGGTGTTCGAATTCTACTCCGAGGTTGTGGTACGCGATCGCAAGGACAGCCAATCTTTCATCACTTACGTCTGCAGGATTTTACTCCCGAACCTTTGGTAAAGTTGTCTGAAGAAATTAGTCCTGAAGAAGGATGATTGAGAGCATCACATGCTGCAGGGCATCTTAGTGTCTGTCCAACTGGCTCAAAACTGCGCAAAGATTCAGGTGGGTGTCTGCTAGGGTCTTAGGCTGATCGATTTTGAGTTACAGCTCCAGGGCTTGGATAAGATAGGTGAGAGCTGTTCTTATTTTTCCCGTACGCCTGTAGTAACAGGCGAGGTTATTGTAGGTGGTTGACTTGAACTGCAGGGATCCTCTTGCTACAAGTTAGGCCTTTCTGAGCTGTTCGAGACTTTGCTCGAACTTTTCCTTTTGGAGATGGATCATTGCTGACAAGTTAAGGTATTCGCATAGCTTTTCCGTTGACTTTTCAAATTCAGGGTGGTCCATGCCAAAGAGTTCTTTCTTGATGCTGACAATCTACTCCATGATTTCGATGCATTCGTTGTACTTTCCGTTCTTGGAGAGCACTTAGCATTTGCTGTTGAGCTGTGAAAGTTTTTATCGGAGCATTGAGTCCATTTGCTCGGTTATGTCAAACAAAGAATGTAACTTTGTAATAATGTTGAATAAATTGGATAGAGCTATCTACAATCAGATCACTCGTTTTTTAGAACGATGTCCTTGGTGAGCTCATCAAATCTGGCGGTCTTCTTCAGGGTGATAGAGATCTTGGGGTTGATGCCGCTTCTTTCCTTCTCCTCAACGTTTTCCTCGTGGATTCTTTCAATGGTGGCATAGCCGTTCTTGGAAAGGATCTGGGCGAACTTGAAGGCAAGTGAGATGCACTCACCCATGCCTTCAATCTGGATCTTGCTGTGCTTTTTGATGATGAGCTTGGCAAGGAAGAGTCCCTGGTTGAGTCTGCTAGACTTACGAACTCTGTAGATTTCGTTCTCGTTGAACTTGGTTTGGGTTGACATGTGGCCCTACAATTAAAGAATTAATATAATCAACACGAATATATTCCCAACCTAACATCAGAATAAACTCTTGCCTGCCACCTCCTCCTGGCTCGTAGTCACCTTGTTCCCCAGGATCAGAGTGTCAAAGGCCCGTTTCTTCAACAACAGCTGAGTTTTCTATACTTCAATCAAAGCGTACATCTTTGCTAAAGGCATCAACCCTATTGAAGAACTAAAACAAAAGCGAACGAATCAGATAGTATCCCATAATTGAAGAAGCAGTAATCACTCCCATCAGCTTAAAAGGGAAGTAAACAGGTTGCCGTTTGGGCAGAGCTCGCAAGTGTCCCCAACGATTGAAGGTTTTCGGATAGCTGTTCAGATGAGATGGCATGATTAATAATGATCTTTAATTAATTTAGTATCTAACAGTTGGCATATTCAAATGGGAAATACCTTTTCCTAGCAATCAGGACCATCTATCGAACGGTATACCCCTGCACCTCGCTTTTAGACTAATCCTCACCTCTGTGCCTACACTAACAGTGAGGGAAGAGTATTTGTAGGGAAAGAGATTGATTTACCTTATGGGGATTATCATCAGGTACTTGAGAACTCTCTCAGGAGCAAGAGATAGAACATGGACTATCATATTCTCCCCATAAGGAATTTCATATTCAGGCCAAACATCACCTTTTGCTCAGAACAGGAAAAATGCTTGATTCTGTGTTAACAACCTTAAATTAGCCTGGAGCAGCTTTATCAGCACAAAAGAGTGAGCAACCAAATATTTGTTCTTGACGAACTTATATCAATCATAGACAGAACAGCTATAGCTCTGAGGAGAGTAGGAACCTTCCAAGATAAAATTAACAGTCTCAATATGTCTTTGATTGTCTTCAGAGGAAAAGATAGCTATCTTGTTGATCCTCTTATCATCAAAGAGGAAATGGTAGGTAATGGTCCTATGACCGGAAGACACCCGGCTCCAGAAGTCCTCGAGTGGAATACCAATCTTGACAGCAGCATCGATGTCTTGTCAGTCCATCTGTTTAGCTTGGGTATCATTGCTCTAGCCCTGTGCTTCCTATACTTCAACATCGATCAGCTCTACATCAACAGAAGCAACTCTCTTTACGGCAGAAGGGAACTCAACCATCAGCTATTAGCTCATTTGATCAGCCAGATCACTCATTCTGAACTAAAGTAAAGGATCTCTATCCTCACTACCCTTCAACCATTGGCCAGAGGGAGGATATTTAAAATCATAAATCAAAACAATTCGATGACACAAAGCACCGTCAGTCAATCTTTGACCCCTACCAGAAACAGTCGGTTATTAAAAGAATCAACTGTCATCAACTCCAAGCCTATTCAGAAAAAATAGCAGCCATAAAACAGGCTGCAAAATCACACAGAAAGGACAGTTTATCGTTCAGTCCCTGTTTAAAGCAGAAATAAGGTTCAGAGGTAAAATGCAGAGAATTATAATCCTTTGAAGATACTTCAAGTGCCGAATCAGAACATATCTTTCAAGTTATTGAACCTGGCTCAAATCCAACCCCAACAGCGGCCAGACATTCCGGTCTTGAAGGTCAGTGTACCAAAAAATTATCCAAACAAGGAAAATATATCATCTCGTTCCAACATGCAGACCAAACCATCTTCATCTTTCTTGTCAATAACTCCTAAGAAACCAATAGTAAAGCAATAATTTTCAACCATCAAGGAGGTAACTGAGTATGAGTAAGACTATTCAGAACACAAGCTAAGCTAATTCAAGTCATCATTTAATTTTGAGCCTGTTTACGAAGGAAATTATGTCGAAGGCAAAAAAGAAGGATATGGTGTCTGCTACTTCCCATAAGGAAGCAGGTATGAGGGCGAATGGAAAAACGATCATATGCATGGATACGGAAAACTGTTCTACTCTGACGGTTGCCTCGCTTACGAGGGCCAATGGAGAAACAACTAATTTCATGGAAACGGCAAGGTATACTCCCTCAAGCCACAACTTATAAATGCTCCTTTCGACTTTAGAGATTTCAACACTATTGAGGAGGAATGGGTCAGCTACGAAGGAGGGCTAGTCAGGGATAGAAAACATGGATGGGGAATTCTGACTCTAAGCAACGGGGAGAGATACGAAGGACAGTTTAACAATGATTTGCTGGAAGGTCAAGGAACATTTTTCAGGATGAACGGGTGCAAGATTGCAGGGATTTGGAAGGACGGCAGACTGACTGTTGGGGAAATATGATTTTAATGAGATTTTAATGGTATATTTAACAGTTATATTATGAAGAACCAAATCATGAGCAAGCTGCAGCAGTTTGAGCCCAATAAGTTAGACCTTTCTCGGGCACTCAGATTAGATTAGATGAACCGAGATAAGGAGAACATGTATCAAAATAATAAGGTCAAAGCCAGCGGGGCTGATTGTAGAAGTTAAGCTGAAGTCAGAGCCATGCAAAAAATAAAAAAGTTCTTTTTAAACTTCAACAACGAAACGATAATCAAGCACCAAAAGATAGAGCATCAACTGATCAATCCTAAAAGAAAACTAGAGTCCATTCTGACACCCATGATTCCTAAACAATCTGAAGCAAGCACCGATGATGTCACTTCCTTCAATCAACCTCAGCCATCTCCCAAGGAAAGAGTATCATATAACTCCCTCTTTACTGAGGAAAATGTTCCCAAAGCTAACTATTATGTGAATTTCAGGCCGAAGGATAAAGTCCGAAAGATCACTAGTTTGGTTAACTTACGACAAGAGCAGTCGATGGATCGTCCCCAGAGCAAGCAGCATAGGCCTGGGTTCATCCATCGCAAGAACAATTCATGCAGCCGGAAGGAAAGCACGATATAAATAGTTCAGGATGAAAACAGAGATCCTAACTGCAACCCGATACTTCGAAGAATGTCTAAATAAAGACAACTGGAGCCGGTTGACAAGTAAATCCAAGATTCGAAGGAAAGGATCGCCAGGATCAGGAAGTAGCTCAATTAGGTCTACTTGCTGAGAAAGCCAAACTCGATTAGGCTCAAATTGTTCTGATAGTTTGTAACTTGGTTTTTAATAATCAGTTCATGGGACAGACCTAAAAAAATATAGCCAAAGATCTACTGATTCCTCCCACAAACAAGTACCCCTTCGATGTCAGACTGCTTCAGTAGGTGATGGAACTTCCTTCTTGCATGTCCAGCAACACGCAAAAAATAATCCAGGATCTTGATGATATCACCAGCCAGATAGTACAGCACCCGCTGGAGCAGTATCTGATCTATTGTATCGACATGAGGTTCAGCAGGTATAATCAGGTCAACCAGGACAGACTGATTGGAGGAAGCATCGTCAGCGAAGCACTATAGGTTGATTGGTCAAAATTTGAGCATAAGGAGTGGATATAGCTAACTTCTAAGGAAAACTTTCTGAAAACTTTGGTGTCTTTTCAGCATCAATATGAAGTCGAGATGCTGATTCAGCAGTAATTTTAGAAGCAGCAGAGCTCAGATCTATCCTTGCTGGGCTATTAGAGCCTGAGAAAACCTATCTTGGTAAATTCAACCTAGTTGAGCATTCAGATGGACGAAGGCCTCATCATGAGACTGCTTTATCACTACTACATGGTTATGATAAAAACGTATGCCAACAGTGGTAACAGAAACGTCTTCAAATTTCATGAGTAAACCGGAAAACAGCTTTGTCTGATGATACTTCATGGATATCTGCGACTTGAGGAATTGTTCAAGCTGTTTTACTTGATGGTGTACATTGACAAGCACCCGCAAGAGCTAAATTCGAAGCTGGGCATCATCAACAGGTTATATCACCATCAGTGCCTGCAGACTTGCTATACGATCAATGTCAGTGCTAGAAAATTGCAATCCCTCAAAACAGCCACACGTTTGTTCTTGGACGAACTCTACATGAATTCGATAAGATAGGCATAGGATCCCGATATCAAGATATCTGACGATACTTTGAATCCCATCCGAGTGTTTCCTATTTCGAGGGTGAAAGATAAGCCGAGGCCTTGACTGACAACTTCAGATAAATGTTGTGTATCTAAGTATGAAGAAGAAATCCTATAAAGTATCAATCGTATCGTTCTCCAGGCAGAGGCTCTTTTCCTGGAACTGGAGTTTTGGCATAATAATCCTCTAACTCTCCATGTTCTCCCACATCGTAGGTCCCAACACTCCATTCTTTGTACTTCCGGTAGAGCAGGTACAAAAATCTGACAACTCCGTTGATTATCATCAGGATGAACACAGTTGATAGAGCATAGCCCAAATTTTAAAAACCTTATACAGTGAGAGTGTCTGTATCTGCGAATCCGAAAATGATCATGATAATGATGGAGGCGATGATAAGGAGTACATTTTCGATGATTCGGGTGAGGAGGTAGAGACTGGAGTGGAAGATCTTTAGGAAAATGGCGATGGCCCCATCGATGAGGTTGTAGAAAATGAGGAGAACGGGTCCGATGATCGAGTTGTTCACAAAAAGGGCGATGAAAATTGCATACGCCAGCAATTTACCCATCTTGATCCCAATGTAGAGGTAACTCTTTGGATTGTCACAGAGACTACTAGTCTTAAGGTACATTATGTCGTGGTATTGGTACAGGAAATGTTTGGCATTGGTGGTGAAGTGTCTCCTGTAAATATAGACAGTCACAACAATCGGCCACAAGACGGCAATAGCGAATGCGAGGACGCAGATAACCAGATTGAGGACTGGGCCTGAGAAGTTTGTGAACTGGAGCATACAGGCCCACATAACAGGAAGGTATTGATACCTCCATATCTGATCGAAGAAGGCCACTGGGCGAGTGGGGATGCTCCTGAAAAATCTGATGAATTTGTTGGAGGAGTTGCGAAATCCCTGAACGCACAAAAGCAGTTTAAAAATTATGAACCAGCCGATGAAGATGGCGTTGATGATAAGAATGGGATAGATCGAACGAAGGAAGTATACATCCACGTTAAATTGCCTGAAGATATAATTTGAGCTGATGATCGGTTACAGACCGAAGAGATTTTGCTAAACTGAGTTGGTTGCGAAATAGTTGAGGTGTTCCATGCGCTGGGCTTAAGAGAGAGGAATTTTAATAGTCGGAGGAAGCAGCCAGCTGGTGATGTATATGTGGTAGAATATCAGACCCATCATCTGCGAAAATTCCTAGAAAAAGACTCCAATTCCCAGGCCGACTGCCACGATCATGGTGATTAGTGTGAACCAGGTGAAAAAGTAAAAGAAGTCAGCGATCTGACTGATTGATTTGCGGGTGTCCGGTGTTGCTTACACATACCTGTCAAGTTGATAGGTGACTGAGGATGTTACCAACTGACGACGGGCGTTGCCTTATTGCGTGTAGACGAGGTCAGGCTTGTTGGTCTTAGCTACAACTGTGGCATTAGTGAGAGATGCATTGAGAGGAATAAAATATTTAAGATATCTGTAGTTTGGGTCGCTAAGCTTCGACATATCTCTGAGTTCAGAACGAACAGGGTTTCCATCAATTTCGAAGGTGAATGAGTTGGCAAAGGATTAGACTGTATATTGACTGTCATTGACGAAGGAGACGGGTTTGTTGAAAGTGACATAGACATCCACTCCTGTCTGCACTTTTGAATTGTAAGAGTAAAAAGGAATGAAAAATAATTCATATCTGAGACCCGCCTGTCCACACTTCTAACAGTTACCCAGATAGATCTCCAGATCTCGAACGAAGACTCCACGATCCGGGACTAAGATGGTGATGGTGACCGAGGAGGCCGAGTGATCAGGAATATCAGCTGGAAGAGTAAACATCATTTAATTATCAGCCTATCCACATATATTAGCCCCATAGCTGTTGTTGAGCCTGGCAGTGTAGGTTACATCTGCTGCTGCAGGTGAACTCACTCGAATTGTCAGATTGAGAGGAGTTAGCCTGTTTGTGTTGCTCTGGTTGTTCGTAGAGGGAACAAAAGCCCAGTAGTCAATTTTGAAAATTGTGAGACCAAATGTGAGTCCAAAGTGTGTGGGTAAGTTTCTGAAGGTTGAGGAAAAGGAAGTAGGGACTGGTGTGGTGCTGTTGGTGTTATTAGGGACATTGGGAATTCCCACCAAACCGATGTAGTCACTGGTACAGTTGAATGTGGTAACTCCTGATCCTGTCCATCCGCTGGCATCTTGACCCAAGATAGCCTCACTAGCATAGAAGCTCAAACCACTGCTGCTTGTTGCTCCACAACGGCCATAGGCATAGTTGAAAGCTAGCCAACATTAGATACAGTTGGGATCTTTATAGTAGTTTGTAGCTGAGTTCAAGCAAGTTGAACAATTAGCGTTGGCATTCAGCTGTGTCCGACTAGGAGCACCGGGGCAACTGTAACTGTTTATTATCCCTTGATAGTCAGCTACTATCTTATCGATGCAAAGTGAGGCAAAGGTGAAATCTGTGAGGCTGAACTTGTTGAAACAGGTGGTGCAGTCATACTGTCCGGGTCCTCGACATTGTTTGCAGTTGGAATAGCATTTAACGCATCTGTGTAGAGGGTCTGCCTTTTCGAAGTAACCATTAGCACAGTAGATGCAGTTTGTTTCTCGTTCGTAGAAAGGATTACACTGTGAGCAGACGGTAGTTTGAGTTAGACTGAACCCACAATCAAGGCAATTGCTGTTGCACTGATACTGTACAATCACAGGGTCGGCTAAGTAGAACTAAGCTGCTATGCTGGCAGTCACCACTCTGACTGTCACCTGGGAAGTCATGTTGACAGTAGTCCCCATTCTATCAATCGAGTAAGGGAAAACATACAATCTGTCTGTTCCTCCGTTTATATCTGTAAGGAAGCCTTTGTTTTTATCCAGGTAGTTGATATTCCATGTTTGCCCGTCAATGCTGACCTGCAAGCTCGCACCACTATCGACATAAGCTGCAGGATATATAATATATAATTTAAGGAAGTAACCTTGATGTTTGGTAAGGTTGTATCCGAGA